>Ga0207667_10000141_pt1 | contig 109666 bp, 115 predicted proteins | sample KBSCornC52_FD_184301 | JGI IMG/M metagenome (GOLD analysis project Ga0207667, IMG submission 184301) | Corn rhizosphere microbial communities from Kellogg Biological Station, Michigan, USA - KBS Corn C5-2 (SPAdes) (version 2) | ecosystem: Host-associated > Plants > Roots > Rhizosphere > Soil ... | reverse complement strand
AGGTCGCGGCAGCGCGACAACCAGGCGATACAGTCACTGGATGATTCGCTTCGCTCACCCCTTCGGGGCCGCCCTGCGGGCGTTCTTCGCGCTACGCGCTCGTCCTGCCTACGCAGGAATGACGAGCAAAAGGCAGGCGTCCGAAATGCCCGCTGCATAAGCGGCCAGGTCGCGGTAACGCGACAACCAAGCGTCACAGTCACTGGATTCCAGCCTTCGCTGGAATGACGAGCGAAGAAGCAGGCGTCCGAAATGCCCGCTGCATAAGCGGCCAGGTCGCGGTATCGCGACAACCGAGCGTCACAGTCACTGGATTCCTGCCTGCGCAGGAATGACGAGCAAGGAAGGCCTACGCCGAGATGACGAGCGAGGAAGCAGGCGTCCGAAACGCCCGCTGCATAAGCGCCCCAATCGCGATAACGCGAAAACCAGACAACACCCGTCGCGGCAGCGACCTACTTCACCCCCTCCAAATACCAATAGGTGCGCTTGCGCTTCCCCGTCCCCGGTGGCACCACCTTCTGAGTACCCAACGAAGAAGTGTTGTTGCCACCAACCAGCCCCAACTGGTTACCCGCACCAATCAACACCGGCGTCAGCAACGTCCCACCCCCAGAGGTGGACAACTGCACCAAGCCGAAGATCGGCGACGGAGGCATGCCGCCGCCGTCGAATTTCACGAAGCGGTTGGAGTTGAGGCCGCTGCCGTCGAGGAAGCTGATGGCGTAGCCGCGGGCGATGCCCAGGTTGGGATAGCACATGTTCGGGTTGTTGGCGGGGTTGGCCGGCTGGTTGGTGCCGAAGTAGGTGTAGCCGGCGACGGTCAATGGAGCGTTCACGGCTTTTTCGCCGGCGTTGAACAGGGTGACGTAGAAGCCGCTGTTGCCGCTGCCGCCGGTGTAGAGCGTGCTGGTGGCGTCGACCAGGGCGGTTTCGGTGATGGTGGTCCAGGTGACGGCGACGCTGTTGCCGGTGCTGGTGTCCTTGAGGCTGTAGAAGCGGTTGACGACGTTGGAGGCGGCGTTGGAGGCGAGCGGGTGTTCGCGGTCGCCGGTGGCGGCGACGACGGCGTCGTAGCTGAAGGTGGGCACCACGTCGGGCGGATAGAAGAACTTGCGCGCGCTGGTGCCGGTGCCGCCGAGGCCGGCGAGTCTGGTCACCGTCCAGTTGGTGGGTGCGGCCAGCGCATTCGGTTCCAGGTCGACGCGCCAGATATTGCCGCCGAGGTCGCCGGCGTAGAGGCGTTCGATATTGCCGTCGCCATCGCGGTCGAGCAGGGTGATGTCGGAGGGAATGGCGTAAGTCATGCCCGGCACGCTGAGGCAGGTGGCAGGTTGGCCGGTGCAGCTGGGGGCGGCCATCCATACCGGCGTGCCGGTGATGGCGTCGAGCACCACGATGGCGCGGCCCATGCTGTCGGCGCTCTGCACCGGGTCGACGTCTTCGGCGGTGTCGTAGCCGCCGCCCATGATCAGCACGGGGTTGGTATTGCCCTTGATGCGCGCCACTTTCGGTTGCGACCAGGTCATGCCCAGTTCCGGAATATCCGCGCTCGACTTCTTCCACAGGAAGCGCGGCGCGGTGGGCGTGGTGACGTCGAAGGCGTAGACGAAGCGGCCGCCGCGGCGTGCGGTGAGATAGATATAGGTCGTCGCGGGCGAGACGCGCTGGTCCTGGTACACCGTGGTGGTGCCGTCGAAGAAATAGTCCTTGGGCAGTGCGGTCGGGTCGGTGATGCCGGGCAGCTTGATCACCGGGCTGTTGTCGCGCAGGCGCTTGAGCTTGCCGAAGAATTCCGGCGCCACGAACGACCACAGTTCGCCGCCGGGCCGCACGCTGCCGATGCCGGTGGTCTGGTTACCGTTGATCGCGCGGAAGTAGCCGTCGTTAGAGCCGTAGAAGACCACCACGCCGGTGCTGCCGCCGTAGTTGATGATGGCCGGGCGCGAATGCAGCACGTCGCCGTGGATGGATGGGCGCACCGTCACCGGTGCACCGGGGCCGCTTTCGGCTTCATTGTTCGGGCTGGTGTTGTCGGCGCCGCGCACCCAGTTGATCAGGTTCGGCAGATCGGCCGCGGTGGTGCCGAGCAGGGCGGCGGTGACATTGGCATTGCTGGTATCGAACTTCGGCATCGCGGTGCCGGTGGGGCAGGTGCCGACGCCATTGCAGGTGTAGACGGTACGGCCGGTCTGCGAGGTCAGATAATCGGCGCGCAGCATTTCGCCCACGCCGCCTTTCTCCACCACTTCGCCGTCCACCGCGTCGTAGGCCAGGGACACGCCGGAGGGTTTGTTGACCCAGAAGCCGTTGGCCGGCCAGTTGCTCACCACGCTGCTGCCGGGGAAGGCGAGCGGGCCCTTGCGCGGCGTGGCGGTCTGCTGGTCGGAGGTCCAGAAGCTCAAGGCGTTCGGCGAGATAAAGCCGGAGCCGTTGTTGCTGATCGCCGAATTGCCGAGCGAATCCTCGGTGACCACGTTGTTATTGCTGTCCAGGCCGAGCTGGTACTGCTTGAGATTGCCGATCCAGCGCGGCTGCGCAGTCGGATCGGGACGGAACACGCCGACGTAGACCTGGTTCAGCGACACGCCCTGGCTGTTCACGCTGACCGGCAGGCTGACCGAGGCGAACACGCTGTTGATCGACTGCACTTCGTTGAAGATCTGCTGCAGATCGTTCACCAGCGCATTGAGCGCAGCCGGATCGTTGATATTCACCACGAAGGCCTTGCCGCCGCCATGGCTGGCCATGCTTTGCAGGAACTGCACATAGTCCGGATTGCTGCCGTCGGTGACGGCGATGGTGTAGGTGATGATGTTCTGCGGATTGCTGGACGCACCGCCGGACAGATCGGTCTGGTACATGAACTGCGCCCACTCGTCGCCCCAGTTGGACTGGTACTTGTTGTTGGGCGGCGGAATCACGATCTGCGTGGGGCTGGACTGGCCGGTGGCCTGCTGCAGCGAGGACTGCGCGCTGGGCGAATTGCCGGCGTCCTGCGGCTTGCCGTTCTTGACCGCATTGGCGATGTAGATGACGAAGCTCTTCTGGCAAGGACCGGACAGCGGCGTGTGATAGGTCACGCCGGACAGGCCGGTCTTGCCGGCGAAGTACGCCCACATTTCTTCCATGCCGCCGCCGACGGCGGAGTTGTTGGAGTTGTCGGCCTGGCGATCGAGCGTCTTGATGGTGGCCTGGAAGCTGGCCACGCCGGTGGCGTCCATCAGCGGCAGCGCGCCGGGGTCCTTTGCGCGGCCCACATTGGGAAAGCGGAACCAGCCGCCATTGCTGGACGGATCGAACAGCATCAGGCCCATATTGATCTTGCCCAGCAGCACGGGGTTGCTGCCGATCGCAGTCACCGCCTGGTACAGCGAACACTGTTCGAAGCCGACGTCCTTGCCCGCGTTGTTGGACGACACCACGCCCGCGGTGGGGCAGGTAAAGCTCACCGAGCCGTTCCACGCGCTGGCGTTGTCCAGCAGGATCAGCAGATTCGGCGAGCCGCCGTTGACCGGCGCGCCGGTGTACAGATCGATATCCTCGGCCAGGCTCAGGCCCGGCACCGCCAGCATCGCGGCAACGAAGGCCAGCCGGCGCAGGCGGCGGCTCAGGCAAGGGCGCGTGTGGGACATGGCGGCGTCTCCGCGATGGCAGGCGAACGGGTTCATGGGCAGGGCGTCCCCACCGGGACGCGTACCGACGCGCCCTGATGCACGGTGACCGAGGTCGCGCTGTTGTTCGGGTCGGTGACTGCGGACTGGATTTCCCACTGCGTGTCCGAGCACAGCGAAAGCGAGGCAGTGGAGCCGCCGGAGCCGATCACCAGGTCGCCGCTGCTGCTGGAGGGCGTGCGGCAGACATCGCCCAGCGACAGGTCCTTGTTGAGTACCGGCTTGCTGTCCAGGCAGATCGGCGCGGCCATCTGCGCGGTGAAATCCGTGGCGCCGTCGCCGTTGACATCGATCGGCACGCTGGACGCCGGAATCGGATTGAGCGTGAACGCCTGGTTCATCACCGTTTCCACGCCTTCCTGCGCCACCGCCTTGGCTTCCAGGCGGTACTGCTGGTTGGACGCCACCTTGGTGTTGACCAGGCTGGAGCTGGCCATGGAGACGGCGAACAGCAGGAAGATCACCAGGAACACCAGGGTCATCATCAGGGTGAAGCCGCGCTGGCGCTGTGTCGGATGGGAGGGCATGGCCATCTCAGTTCTCCCGTATGCCGCCCACGTTCCACACGCGCGCGACGGCGCTGTAGACGTGGCGCTTGTAGGCGTCGTTGTAGGGGCCGTTCGGCGCCGCGCGGCCGAGGTTGTAGCTGCGCGTGTCGTTCCAGCCGGTGGTGGGGTCGAGGTTGCGGGCGAGCACAGTGATGCGCACGGCCGTCACGTTCGCCCAGTTGGCGGTGGCGCTGGCCCAGCTGTAGCCCGTGCTGCCGGTACAGATGGCCGCGTTGTCGATGGCCGGATTGTCGACGTAGCAGTCGGGCGAGCCGTTGCTGTCGGTGTCCACGCCATAGCTCAGGTGCACGTCCTGGATGCCGGCCACCAGCGAGGACACCTGGATCGAGCCGTTGACGAATTCCGCCACCTTCAAGGTCGGCGTGCTGTCACCGCCGGCGCTGCAGTTGTCGCAGCCGGCGAGGTAATAGGTGCGCACCACGTATTTGCGCAGCTCCGCCGGGATGGCGCTGCTGCAGGTCTTGCCGAGCAGGGTGAAGTTGGCGGACTTGCTGTCGTAGATCAGCTGCCTGGTGTCGCTGGTGCAGCTCGACTGCTGCAGGTAGTACTCAGTGCCCGACACCGCGGCCGACACGTTGCCGGAGGCGTAATGCACGGTCAGCGCCTCGGTGCCTGCCGCGACGTTGGCCAGGCACGCGGGTTTTGCCGTCGCCGTTGCAAGGCCGGACAAGGCCACCGGCACGGTGATCGGCGAGGTGGTGTTGTCGAAGCCCATCGAGGTCTGCGCCGTGGTGCAGGCATCGGGCAGGTTGTACTGCAGCGTGGCGGGCAGTCCTGGACGGCCGAGAAAGCCGGCCATCTCGATATCGCGCACCATCGATTCCAGCGCATAGCGGCCGTTCTCGACCTGCTCGCCGGTCTTGTTGAACTCCGCGCGCGCCTTGGAAGTGGCCACGTACAGCGAGCCGAGCGCGGCCAGCATGGCCAGCCCGATGGTCACGCCGATCATCAGCTCGACCAGCGACAGGCCGCGCTGGCGATGGGCTTGCTGGCGAGTGTGAGATTTGCGCATGGCGGTCGTCACGACAGGCTGGCGATGCGCACCTGCACGCTGACCGCGCGGCGCAGGCTGTCGTCGCCGAATTTGTTCTGGCCGCAGGCCAGGCCCGGCGCAGCGGTGGGCAGAAGGCCCTGCCACACCACGGTGACGCGATAGATATTGTTGGCGTCGTCGATGCGGTCGACGCAGCCGATCGCGCCGAGCATGGCGCCGACCTGGTTGCCGCCGGAGGCTTCGCCGGCGCCGAGCAGTGCGCTGCGCCAGGCGGCGAGATCGGCATTCGCGGTAGCGGCCTGCAATGCGGTGGGCGAGGGCGTGCCGGTGGCGCAGGCCGGCGGCGCCGTCGAGCCGGAGCCGGTGACGATGCCGGCGTCGCCGTTGGAATAGCACGCCGCCACCTGCCGGTTGGCATTGATGCGCGAGACCATGTCCTGCACCAGGGTCAGCGCCTGCACGCGCTGGTAGGACTCCATCTCGTTGCGGGTGGAGCGCGCCATCATCAGCACGGTGCCCAGCAGGGCGACCGCTGCGATCAGCATCGACACCAGCACCTCGATCAGCAAAATGCCGCGCTCGCGTTTCATGAGCAGGCTCCCCGGGTGGTCTGTACGCGTCCGGTGGCGCCCACCGCGACGCACAGCGGCTGCTGCCCCTGCGCGGTGATGGTGGGCTGCACGGTGAAGGACATGCCGGTGCTCGGCATGCGGCCGTCGCCGCCGAAATTGAACGAGGTATTGCCGCCGCCTTCGCTGATGCGCAGGCCATCCAGCACGCCTTGCGCGCGGATGGTGCTGGCGGCGGTGATGGCGGTGGCGGTGCTCACCGTCCAGCCCTGGCTCCAGTCGGTGCCGTTCGCCACCACGTAGACCGTGCCGTTGCGCTTGATCGCCTCGCTGCGCGCCAGCACTACGCTGGAGGCCAGGTCCATGCTGGCGTTCTTCAGGCGCTGGCGCTGCAGGAACGGAGCCATCTGCGGCACCGCCAGCACGGTCAGCACCAGCAGCACGGCGATGGTGACCATCAGCTCGATCGCGGTGAAGCCTGTGGCGAGTGAGCGGCGCATGGTTATTTCTTCCAGCAGCTGGTGGAGCTGCCCGACGCGGTCTTGCTGCCGTCGCTGCCGAGCTTGAGCGTGCCGCAGCCGCTGTCGCGGGTCTGGCTGCCGATCGGCGTGGCGGTAATGGTGTAGCTGGGCGGCGGGCCGGCGCTGGTGGCCACGGCGATGGTGTAGTTCGGCGCGACCGTGTCCGGCAGCGCGCCATAGCCGAGCTGGGTGTTGCTGGTGGTGTATTGGCGGCTGTCGATCATGTAGCGCTCCTGCGCGCTGGACATGTCGAGCATCACCGTCTCCGCGGCGGCGCGGTTGGCGCGCAGCATGTAACGGTAATAGCTGGGAATGGCCACTGCGGCGAGGATGGCGATCACCGCCACCACCACCATCAGTTCGACCAGGGTGAAGCCGCGCGCGAAGAACCGGCGTGGCTGTCCGGCGTGCGGCGTGGCGATGGCTGGCGATGCACTCGCGACCATGTGAAAGCTCCCCCCGGGTCCACCTGGTTATTCCCCCGGCTGCGCCTTAATTCAATAACCGTGGCGCAGCCGCTGGAATGCATATGGAGCGTAGGTTTCGGGAATATCCAATGTCAATTTGCCGGTCGGCCGCTTTTGGATAATCGCGGGCCTTAGGCCATCAGGTGTAACGGCGGGTTATCACCGTGAATGGCGGGGAAGGCGTATGCATCAGGCATGCCTGGGAAAGTCCGGCGCAAGCTTGGACGAATGGAAACGAGGAAAATCGGTGCGCGCAGGGGTTTCGGCAATATCCAGGCATTTATTTTCGATAATCGCCGAGGCGCATCTATATCTTTCGGTATAGGCGTTATGTTTTTTCTTTTAATGCGTTGGACCAAAAGCGTCTCTTGCCGACTGCGGCTGCCTGTTTTGGTCACCTGTCAGGCGGCCCGGAGCGGATCGGCGCGAAACGCAGAACCCCGCCTGCAAAGCGGGATTCTGCGTCCGGTATCAGCTGCGGCGTCCGACGGTATGGGTGCCGAAGATCAACTGCTGCGCCATCGGGCGGCCGATAAAGCGGTCCGGAAAGATCGGCGATGGCGCGCTGGCCTGATTCAATCGCTCTATCTGTGCGGCCGTCAACGCCAGCTCGAGCGCGCCGAAATTGTCCTCGGCCTGCTGCAGCGTACGTGCGCCCATCACCGGCGAGACCACCGCGGGATGGAGCAGCGTCCACGCCAGCGCAACCTGCGAGCGCGACACGCCCAGCTCGTCCGCGACCGCGCCCACCGCATCGGCGATCTGCAGGGAGCGCTCGTTGAGATGCCCGATGGAGGCGATCACACCCTTGCGCGTCGGCGCGATGTCGGCGCCATTCTCGTCCGACAGATCCGCGCGGCTGTATTTCCCGCTCAGGACGCCGCCGCCCAGCGGCGACCACGGCAGCACGCCGAGCCCGAGCGCCTGCGCCATCGGCATGAGTTCATGCTCGACCGTGCGCTCGACCAGGCTGTACTCGATCTGCAGCGCCACGAACGGCGACCAGCCGCGCAGGTCGGCCAGCGTCTGCATCTGCGCCACCCGCCAGGCCGGCGTGTTGCAGATGCCGATATAGAGCAGCTTGCCCATGCGCACGAGATCATCCAGCGCGCGCATCACTTCTTCCGGCGACGTGGTGAAGTCCCATGCATGCAGATAGAGCAGGTCGATGCGGTCGGTGTCGAGCTGGCGCAGGCTGGCTTCGACCGAGCGCAGCAGGTTCAGGCGATGGTTGCCGCCCGAGTTGATGTCCCCGGCGTCGCGCGCCATGGTGAACTTGGTCGCCAGGATGGTGCGCTCGCGCTTGTCCTTGATAAGGCGACCGAGGATCCGCTCGGACGCGCCATTGGTGTAGTTGACCGAGGTATCGATGAAATTGCCGCCGCGCTCGACATAAGCATCGAAGATGCGGCGCGCCTCGCCTTCGTCGGCACCCCAGCCCCAATCGGAGCCGAAGGTCATGGTGCCCAGCGCCAGCGGCGAGACGCGCAGGCCGGACCGGCCGAGCAGCCGGTAGTCGGTGAGGGAAGTCGGTTGAGCCATCGCACATGCTCCTGTGGAGTTCTGAGGGAGGCGTGCTTTATGGCCCGGACGGGGGCATCGACGGTATCCGACTTGTCCGCGATGCTTGCACGATCGTCCGGGCCCAGGGCGGCCGGACTTCTTGCAGCGAAGCCGATGTGGGATAACGGCGCCCATGAGCCATCTACGACTCCTGGCGCAGACGATTGCCCGGCACGTTCCCGGGGACGGCATGTTCAAGAGCGCCATCCCGGGCGTCACGCTTATACGATCGTCGGCACCGACCATGCCGATGCCGGTGATCTACGAGCCGTCGGTCTGCTTCGTCGCGCAGGGGCGCAAGCGCGCGCTGCTGGCGGATACCGTCTACGACTACGATCCGGCCCGCCATCTGATCGCCTCGGTCGGCCTGCCGGTGATGGGCGCGGTGATCGAGGCCAGCGAGAGCGAGCCTTATCTCAGTGTGCAGCTCGATCTCGATATGCAGGAGCTGAGCGAACTGGCCATCCGCTTTCCCGCCGCGGACGGCGCGCCGATGGGAGCGCCCGCCGGGCTCAGCCTCAACCAGACCACCGCGCCTGTGCAGGATGCGCTGGTGCGGCTGCTCGCGCTGCTCGATACGCCGGCGGATATCGAGGCGATCGCTCCGCTGACGATCCGCGAAATCCATTACCGCCTGTTGAGCGGGGAGGGTGGCCAGGTCATCCGGCAGATGGCGCAGGCAGACAGCCGGCTCAATCGGATCGCGCGTGCGATCGTGTGGATCCGCCGGCATTTCCGCGAGCAGTGGGGTATTGAGGACGCGGCGGAAGTCGCGGCGCTCAGCCGGTCGACCTTCCATCTGCACTTCAAGGCGATCACGGCGATGAGCCCGCTGGAGTTCCGCACCCAGCTGCGCCTGCAGGAAGCGCGCAGGCTGATGATCAGCGATGCGATGGAGGCGGCCGCCGCCGCGTTCCAGGTGGGTTATGACAGCCCTTCGCAGTTCAGCCGGGACTATTCGCGCTTCTTCGGCAAGCCGCCGGCAGCCGACACCAGGCGGCTGCGCGAGGCGATCGGGCGCTAGCCCGATTCGTTCAAGCCTGCAGCACGCGCTGCAGCGTATCGACGATGCGCGCGAATTCGTCGTCGCGCAGCCAGGGGCTGTTGGTGATGGTGAGCGAGCGCGCGGCGAAGTCGCGGGCGTTCGGCAGTTCCGCCGCGGGGACGATTTCGCGCAGATAGGCGTAGTCGGGCAGGGCGTGGATAAACAGGCGGCTGACGCCGAGGCCGGCGGTCCACAGCTGCCCGAGCGCGGCGTCGCGTGCGGCGACGGTCGGCAACGTGAGCAGCAGGAACGGCCACGCGCCGCGCGTCCGCGGCGCATCGGCGAATACCGTGACGCCGGGCAGCGCGCGCAAGGGTTCAAGGCGCGACAAGGCCTGGCGGCGCGTGAAATCGAGAAAGGCCGGCAGGCGCCCGAACGCGGCCGTGCCTACGCCCTGGCGCCAGCGGCCGAGCGGATGCAGCGGAATCTCCGGGCCGAAGTCGTCGCCGACGGCGGCCACCGGATCGCCTTCCGCCAGCGCCGCGCGCAAGGGTTTGCCGTAGACCGCGTAGAGCAGCGAGGGGCGATATGCGGCGGCGTAGCCGAACAGCTCCAGCGCGCGCTGCATGCTCCAGCGCAGGCTGGGGCGGATCACTTCGCGGCGGCTGGCAAGGAAGGCCGCGCGCAGCTCCGCATCGCGCGCGATCAGCACGCCGCCTTCGTACAGCGTGAGTCCCTTGCCGACGGCGAGGCTGAAGAAGCCGGCGTCGCCGAGCAGGCCGACACTGGCGCCGTCGCGCTGCGCGCCGAGCGCCTGCGCGGCGTCTTCCAGCACATAGGCGCCGCAGTCGCGCGCGATCGCCATCGCCGCCGGCACGTCGACGACGCGGCCGGCCAGATGCGTCGGCACGATCGCCAGCGTGCGCGCGCCGCATCGTTCGGCCAGTTGCGCGGCATCCATATCGATGCTGCCGGGCGCGAGATCGCACAGCTTGAGTTTCAGTCCCGCACGATGGATGGCCAGCGCCACCAGCGGACAGGTCCACGCCGGCACCACCACCTCGTCGCGCTGCGGGCGCAGGCGCTGCATGGCATGCAGCGCGACCACCATTGCCGCGGTGCCTGAGCATTCGAGCTGCAGTTGCGCAACGCCGAGCCATCCGGCCAGTTGCGCGGCGAAACCCGCGCGGCGCGGCAGCAGGTCCGACAGGCGCAGCGGCAGGCCGGCGGTAGGCGGCAGCTCGCGGCGCATCGCCGTCAGTCTCCGGCGGAGACGCCGAGCGCGCCCTTGGCCTCGGTGGGCGCATCGCCTTGCGGATGCGCGCCGCTTTCGGCCAAGGCGAGGCAGACGATGCCGGCCACGATCACCAGCGCGCCGATCACGCGCGCCCAGGTCAGCGGCTCGTTGAACAGCCAGATCGAAAACAGCATCACGCTGACCACTTCCAGATGCGTCACCGCGAAAGCCGGGCCGATCGGCGCGTGCTTGAGCAGGGTCATCCAGGTGAAGAAGTTGCCGACGTAGCCGACCACCGCGAGGTAGATCCACGGATGGCCGAACACGCGCATGATCCAGGCCCAGTTCGCCTCCGGCGGGAACGCATGGTTGCCGGCGTACTTGAAGGCCAGCTGCACCACGGTGTCGAACGCCACCAGGATCAGGAAGCCGAAGAAATAGAACCGGCTCAGGTTTCGCGGCGACGATGACATGCGCTCAGCCTCCACCGGCGATCCCCACGATGCATACGCCCGCGGTGACCAGCAGGATGCCGGTGACGCGCAGCGGGGTGAGTTTTTCGCGGAACAGGATGCGTCCGGCGATCATGATCACCACGATATTGATGGAACCGAGCAGCACGCCTTCGGACAGATCGACCAGCGAGAGGAAGGCGATCCACACCAGGAACTCGGCGACGTAGGAGGCGATGCCCACCCAGATCCACGGCCGCGCGGCCATATAGCGCCAGCGCGCCAGGCCATCGCCGGCCTTCGGATCGCCGGCGGCGGCCTTGAAGGCGAGCTGGCCCACCGTGTCCAGGGTGACGTTGAGCAGCCACAGCGTGACGGCGAGCGGGCTCATGCGCGCGCTCCGTTGCGACGATAAGACTTCACGCGATCGGGCATCCGGGTATCCACAGGTGAGTCCATGCCGCGATCCCGGTGACGGGATCGCGCGATTCAGGCCGCGGCGCGCGCCGCCGCGGCGGCGGCCGGATCGGCAATGCGGCTGAAGAAGTCGGCGGAACGGTCGATCAGCAGGCGGCGTTCGCGGTCGATGGTGATCATGTGATAGCTGTCTTCCAGCAGCAGCATCTCCACCGGGCCCGACACCGAGCGTTCGACCAGGCGCGCGTTCTCGAGGCTGGCGATGTCGTCCTCGGTGGCATGCGCGACCAGGCAGGGCGCGGTGACCTTGGGCAGGTCGCGCTTCACTACCGCGGCCATCTTGTACATCTCCGCCAGCGAGGGCCACGGATTGCCGGGCAGGCCGGCCGCGGCACTGTCGCCGCCGAGCATCAGCGCGCTGATCTGGGCGCGGATGCGCTCGTCGCGCAGGCCATACGGTTCTTCTTCCTGCACCACCCGCTTGCGGCCGATACCCAGCCGGGTGGCCAGCGGCAGCAGGAAGGAGAGCTTGCCGTACCACGGCGTGGCCCAGCCGTCGTAGCGGAAGGTGGCGCCGTAGACGCCCACGCCCTTGACCAGGTCGGGACGGTCGGCGGCGAGCTTGAGCCCCAGCACCGCGCCCATCGACAGGCCGGCGACGAACAGGTGGTCCAGCTCGCTGGCATAGCGCTCGGCAGCGGCCTTGACGCTGTCGTACCAGTCGTTCCAGTCGGTGGCGAGCAGATCGTCCGCATCGCCGCAGTGGCCGGCCAGCTGCATGCCGTAGACATCGAAGCCGGCGCGGTTCAGGCCCTTGCCGACCAGGCGCATTTCGGCCGGGGTGCCGGTCAGGCCATGGATCAACAGCACGCCGGCGCGGCCGCCTTCGAAGCGGAATTCGACGTTCTGGATCACGGCTGACGGCCCAGGGGGGAGGAAAGATGGAGCGTAACGGCTGGGCGCATGGTTTCGCGAACAAGTCTGAGACTGACCGCGCCAGTCTGGCCGGGGGCTCTTTCTAAAAACTTTCGACCTGCTTGTTGATCCGGTACTTAGCGCGGCGGGCAGCTGGATTCCGTCACCCCAACGATGCCGTCACCCCAGCGAAAGCTGGGGTCCAGCGACTCAAGGCTCTGGACCCCAACTTTCGCTGGGGTGACGAAGTGGTGGTGCGTCCGCTGGGGTGACGATGGGGGACGCCTCAGCGCCCGTTGAAGCGGCTGACGCCGATCGACAGCCCGATGCTGCCGGTGGGATGCGAGCAGTCGCCGGTGCGCTGCGTGACGTTCACCATGCCGCTGTTGTACGTGCCCGAACCCCAGTGATTGCCGGTGACCACGCCCATGCCCACGCTGCCGTGCACCTGGGGCTGGTTGTAGGTGGCGTCGTCGCAATGCGGGCGGGAGGCCTCGGCCTCGGCTTCGTCCTGGGCGGCGGTGCGGCCGCTGGTGTCGCCGTAGTAGACGCCCGGGGCGGCACGGCTGCTGGCGGCGCTGGCGGGGCGGCTGTTGACGGCATCCATGGCAGGCGGGGCATCGCTCGGCTTGGCCGGGGCGGGGGCGGTGCTGGAGCTGGCCGGGACGCTGCCGGGCGGAAGCTTGAGGTTGAGGCCGCTGGTGGATTGCTGGGCGTGGGCGGCGGTGGCGAGCAGGGCGATGGCTAGCGCGGTGGCGATGAGCTTGGTGTTCATGGGGTGACTCCGGGGGCGCTGCCGATAACGGATGGTGCGGGGAATGCGTGCACAACGGGTGTTCGACGGCGTGGCGCCTGGGGAAGTTCCGGGCATGGCTACGGCACTTCCGCCGTCCACTCATGCTTGTGGAATTTGTTTGTCGCCAGCTCGCGCGCCTGCGCAAGTTCCTCGGGTTTCAGCGCGTCGTCGCGCAAGCCATGCTGGCGCCGGAAGGTATCGATCATGCGCTGAATCACCGCCTCGCGCGGCAGGCCGGTCTGGCTGCGCAGCGGGTCGACGCGCTTGGCGGCGCTGGCGGTGCCCTTGTCGGAAAGTTTTTCGCGGCCGATGCGCAATACCTGCAGCATCCTGGCCGCGTCGATGTCGTAGGCCATGGTCACGTGGTGCAGCACCGCGCCGGCGTGGCGCATCTGCGCGGCACCAGCGATCTTGCCGGCGGCGGAGGCGATGTCGTTGAGCGGCTGGTACCAGGCTTCGATGCCCAGCTCGCCCAGCGCCTCGATCACCCACGCGTCCATCAACGCATACGACTCCTGGAACGACAGCCCTTCCACCAGGCTCAGCGGCGCATAGATGGAATAGGTGATGGTGTTGCCGGGCTCGATAAACATCGCGCCGCCGCCGCTGATCCGGCGCACCACCTCGATGCCGTGGCGATGCGCGGCCTCCGCGTCGACTTCATTGCGCAGCGACTGGAAACGGCCGATCACCACCGCGGGCGAAGCCCATTCCCATACGCGCAGTGTCGGTGCGCGGCGGCCGGCGGCGACTTCATCGGTGAGCACCTGATCCAGCGCCATATGCAGCGCCGGCGGCTGCGGGCCATGGTGGATCAGCTGCCAGTCGTGTTCGCCCCAGCTGCTGCGGCTCATGCCTGCATGCCCTCGTGCAGGGCGCGGCGCACGGCGACCGCGATCGCTTCCGGCGAGATGCCGTACATCAGCACGCCGGCGGGCAGGGCGCTCTGGATGGCAAAGGCCAGGCCGGCTTCGTCGGTGCTGGCGCTGGCGCCTTCCAGCGCGGCATTGATGGCGCGCAGCGCGCCGTCCGGTTCGAGAAAGAAATCGCCGCTGACCTGCACGCGGCACAGGCGGCCGGCATGGACCTCGAGGTCCGCCACCACCAGCTTGCCGCCGGGCATCTTGTATTCGCCGTGCATGCAACTGCCTCCGGCTGGCGCCGCCCCGGCGGTCCGGGGCGGCGCGATGGATCAACCCGTGGTTTCGATCCGCTCCACCCGGCGCAGCCCGCGCGGCAGCACGCCGCCGCGGGTGGCGCGGTTGCCGCCGAATTCCACCAGGTCGGACCAGCGCAGGGTGAGCTTGCGCTGGCCGGCGTACAGGGTGACTTCGCCCTTGCCTTCGGTGACCACGGCCACGCCGGCCACGCGCTCGTCGCCCGAAGCCAGCTTGCTCTTCGGAATCTCGATCAGCTTGTTGCCCTTGCCCTTGTCCAGCTCCGGCAGCTCGGCCACCGAGAACATCAGCAGATGGCCTTCGGTGGTGACCACCACCAGGCGGTCGCGCGACGGATCGGGGCTGATCTGCGGCGGCAGCACACGTGCGCCGTCGCCCAGGGTGAGCATCTGCTTGCCCGCCTTGTTGCGGCCGGTCAGCGCCTCGAAGCGGGTGACGAAGCCGTAGCCGAAGTCGGTGGCCAGGATCAGGCGCGTGTCGTTGTCGCCCGCGCACAGCGCATCGAAGCTGGCGCCGGCCGGTGGACTGAAGCGGCCCGTGAGCGGCTCGCCGTTGCCGCGCGCGGAAGGCAGCGTATGCGCCGGCGTGGAATAGCTGCGGCCGGTGGAGTCGATCACCGCGATCTGCTGGGTGGTGCGCGCCTTCACCGCGGCGAGCAGGCTGTCGCCCTCGCGGTAGGACAGGCCCTCGGCATCCACGTCGTGGCCCTTGCCGGCGCGGATCCAGCCCTTCTGGCTGAGCACCACGGTGACCGGTTCGCTCGCCACCAGGGCGCTTTCGTCCAGCGCCTGCGCGGCGTCGCGCTTGACCAGCGGCGAGCGGCGCTCGTCGCCGAACTTGGCGGCGTCGGCGCGCAGTTCTTCCTTGATCAGGCCCTTGAGCTTGGCCGGCGACTTCAGCAGCACATTGATGCGGGCACGTTCCTCTTCGAGCTGGTCGCGCTCCGCGTTGATCTTCATTTCCTCCAGGCGTGCCAGCTGGCGCAGCCTGGTTTCGAGGATGTAGTCGGTCTGCTCTTCGCTCAGCTTGAAGCGCGCCATCAGCACCGGCTTGGGCTCGTCCTCGCTGCGGACGATGCGGATCACTTCGTCCAGGTTGAGGTAGGCGATGCGCAGGCCTTCCAACAGGTGCAGGCGGCGCTCGACCTTGGCCAGGCGATGCTCGAGGCGGCGCGTCACCGTGGCGGTGCGGAAGCTCAGCCACTCGCTGAGGATGCGCTTGAGATCCTTGACCTGCGGACGGCCGTCCAGGCCGATCATGTTGAGGTTGACGCGGTAGCTCTTTTCCAGATCCGTGGTGGCGAACAGGTGCTGCATCACCTCGTCCGGATCGATGCGGTTGGAGCGCGGCACCACCACCAGGCGGATCGGATTCTCGTGATCGGACTCGTCGCGCAGGTCCTCGATCATCGGCAGCTTCTTCGCGCGCATCTGCGCGGCGATCTGCTCGAGCACCTTGGACGGGCTGACCTGGTGCGGCAGCGCGGTGATCACGATATTGCTGTCTTCGCGCTGGTACACGGCGCGGGCGCGCAGCGAGCCGACGCCGTTCTGGTAGATCGCCAGCAGCTCGTTGCGCGGAGTGATGATTTCCGCTTCGGTCGGATAGTCCGGGCCCTGGATGTGTTCGCACAGGTCGCCGACCGTGGCGTCCGGATCGTCGAGCAGGCGGATGCAGGCGCTGACCACTTCGCGCAGGTTGTGCGGCGGGATGTCGGTGGCCATGCCCACGGCGATGCCCATCGAGCCGTTGAGCAGCACGTGCGGCACGCGCGCCGGCAGCCAGCTGGGTTCTTCCAGGGTGCCGTCGAAGTTCGCCACCCAGTCGACCGTGCCCTGGCCCAGCTCGCCCAGCAGCGCTTCGGCGATGGGGCTGAGCTTGGACTCGGTGTAGCGCATCGCCGCGAAGCTTTTCGGGTCGTCGGGCGAGCCGAAGTTGCCCTGGCCGTCGACCAGCGGGTAGCGGTACGAGAACGGCTGGGCCATCAGCACCATGGCTTCGTAGCAGGAGCTGTCGCCGTGGGGGTGGAATTTGCCGATGACGTCGCCGATGGTGCGGGCGGATTTTTTCGGTTTGGAGGTGGCCGAGAGGCCCAGTTCGCTCATCGCGTAGACGATGCGGCGCTGGACTGGCTTCAGGCCGTCGCCGACGAAGGGGAGGGCGCGGTCGAGCACCACGTACATGGAGTAGTCGAGGTAGGCGCGCTCGGCGTATTCCTTGAGTGGGATCTGTTCGAAATTGGCTTGCAGGTTCATTTAGTTACGGGGGGAGGTGGCGCGCGGGGCGCGCGGGATTGGCTCGGGATGGTGACAGATTGGCCTTCGGTCGTCATTCCTGCGTGGGCCGCCTTTGCTCGTCCTTCCTGCGTAGGCCTTCATTGCTCGTCATTCCAGCGCAGGCCTCCCTTGCTCGTCATTCCTGCGTAGGCAGGAATCCAGTGACTGTGACGCCTGGTTTTTGCGATACCGCGACCTGGCCGCTTATGCAGCGGGCATTTCGGACGCCTGCCGGCGCCCGAGTTACTTTCTCTTTGCTGGCCCAAAGAGAAAGTAACCAAAGAGAAATGGCCTAAAAGCAAAGGCTCGCGACGCGACTAGAACGAGCAATGACGGCCGTGGAAACGGATTAACCAGAGTCGACACGAAGCGGGCGTGCGTTTACGTGGCGCGCCCTTCGAGGTGCCGTCGCGGAGAGGACGTTCAAGAACTGAGGCCAGCTTCTGCTCTTTACCCTGCATGCCACGCCACTACACCCCGCTCCCCTCCGGGGAGAGGGCGGGGTGAGGGGGCGGGGGAGTTGGGGGTGGATGGGCGCTCAAGTTAAAAACTCTCTTGAGCTGCGCTGCATTACTGCTGCCGCTGTACTTCTATTCCCAGCTTTTCCAGCTGCCTCTGCAGGCTGTCGGGGCCGGCGAGGTGGCCGGCGCCTACGGCGACGAAGGTGACGCCGGGTTCGTTCATGTGCGAGGCGATGACTTTGGCCCATGCCTCGTTGCGCTTGACCAGCATGCGGTCGTAGAGCTCGGGGGAGGCCTGGCGGAGGTCTTCGTCTTCGATGCGGGCGATGGTTTCGGTGTCGCCGCGGCGCCAGGCGTCGATGAGGTCGCGCAGGCGGGCGGGGCCCTCGGCGACTTCGTTGAGGCTCTGGCTGAGGAAGGAGATCTGCAGGGGTTCGGGCATGTCGGCGAGCATGCGCAGCTGCTGCTCGGCGGTTTCCAGGCCGTCGACGGGTTTGCCGGCTTTTTCCATGCGTGCGCGCAGGATTTTGTCGACGCCGTGGGCGGGGTCCATGCCGGCGCGGGCCAGCGGGGTGATGGCGAGGGTGACGGCCGCCAGCCACGGGCGCATGGGCTGCAGGGTGGCGGCTCCGCCCGGGAGTTCGGCTTCGGCGGCGGCGAGTTCGAGGCGGTGGCGGTCGCGTTCGGACAGCTTGTCCGAGAGCGGGTGTCCGGGGTCGAGGCCGTACTTGATCACCTGCGTCTGCATGTTGGCGGGGTTGTCGTCGGTCAGTTCGATCACCAGGCGGTTGCTGGCTGCCAGCGCCAGGTCCAGCTCGCGCGAGGACCAGTTGGTGTCGGACGGCAGCAGGTGCACGGTGCCGAACAGATAGACGGTGGCCTGGTCGCTCCTGACCACCCACAGGCCGGGGTCGGCCCAGGCGGGGGCGGCGAGCAGCAGGCACAGCGCGAACAGGGCGCAGAGACGGCGGAACGGCTTCAACGGCAACTCCAGGCGGGCATCAGTGGGTGGCGGCGGCAGGTCCGGCTTCGACGTCGTGCAGGAAGCGGGTGAGGCCGTCGAAGTAGGTGCGCTGGTCATCGTACATCGCCATGTGGCTGCCTTTGGGGCAGAGCAGGAAGCGGCCCTGCGGCAGCTTCCTGGCCATCGCGGCCATATAGGCGGGGTCCATGGTGTCGTATTGCGCGCCGATCACCAGGGTGGGCACGCGGATCTGGTGCAGGTCCTTGCTGCGGTCCCAGTGTTCCAGGCGGCCGCTGGCGCCCATCTCGCTGGGGCCCTGCATCAGCGTGTAGACGCGTTCGTTGAGATGCGCGAACGCGCGCTGCACCGGATCCGGCCATTGTTCCTGCGGCATGCGCAGCACGTGCTGCTCGTAATGCATCGGAGTGAGGATCTGCATGTAGCGCGGATCGGTGGTGCGGCCGCTGGCTTCGAGCTGCTTGGCCTCGGCCAGCAGCTTGGGATCCATCGCCGGCTCCAGCACCTTGCTGGCGTACACGTTATAGGCGGGGATCGAATCCATCATGTTGGAGATCACCAGGCACTTCAGATGCTGCTGGTATTTCAGCGCGTACTCCATGGCGAGGATGCCGCCCCAGGAGTGGCCGAGCAGGCAGAAGTTGTCCTTATCCAGATGCAGGGCCTGGCGCACCTGTTCGACTTCCTCGACGAAGCGCGCGGTCGTCCACAGCGAGTCGTCCTTGGGCTGGTCGCTGTAGGCCGAGCCGAGCTGGTCGTAGTAGTAATACTCGACGCCGGCGGCGGGCAGGAAGCTGTCGAAGGCTTCAAAGTATTCGTGGGTGGCGCCGGGGCCGCCGTGCAGCAGCAACAGTTTCAGTTTCGGGTTGTTGCCGACGCGCTTGGTCCACACGCGGAACTTGCCCTTGGGCGTGTCGATCACGATGGTCTTGACGCCGCCGCTGAGCACGTCGTCGCGGCCGGTGTTGTCGAAATAGCTGGCGGGGGTGTTCTTCTGCGCGGGTGCGTCCGCGGCATGCGCGGCGCACAGGCACAGCAGGGCGAGCAGGGCGGCTAGCAGGCGCTTCATGGCAAACCCCTGATTGAGTCGAGCAATGGTTGAGTCGAGCAAGGCGGCACTATCCCGCGCCCCCGGCGCGGCGGCAAGCGCGCTTCATCGCGGTACGCGGTAACCGCCGGGCACGCCCTCGGGACTCAGCGTGAGCTGCCATAGCTGGTCGCGCCGGCTGCGGAACACGGCCGCCGAAACCGACAGGTAGAACTGCCACATGCGGCGGAAGCGGTCGTCGTAGTTTTCCGCCAGCCGCGGCCAGGCCGCGTCGACGTTGGCGCGCCAGGCGTCCAGGGTGCGTGCGTAGTCGGCGCCGAAGTTGTGCCAGTCCTCGACCACGAACAGATCCTGCAGCGCCTCGGTCACCTGCTGCGCGGACGGAATCATCGAGTTCGGGAAGATGTATTTCTCGATCCACGGATCGGGCCTCGACGGCGAGCCATTGCTGCCGATCGAGTGCAGCACGAACAGGCCGTTATCCTTCAGGCAGCGGCGCGCCACCTGGAAATAGGTGCGGTAGTTCAAGGCGCCGACGTGTTCGAACATGCCGATCGAAAACACCGCGTCGAAGCGTTCTTCCAGCTCGCGGTAATCCTGCAGACGGATTTCCACCGGCAGTCCCGCGCACAGCTCGCGCGCGAACTCGGCCTGTTCCTGCGAGACGGTGACGCCCACGCCTTCGATGCCGTAGCGCTCCGCCGCGTATTTCAGCGCCTCGCCCCAGCCGCAGCCGATATCCAGCACGCGCTGGCCCGGCTGCAGGCGCAGCTTGCGGCAGACCAGGTCGAGCTTGGCCTCCTGCGCGTCGTCGAGATTGTCGGCCTGCGCCCAGTAGCCGCAGGAATAGACCAGGCGCTTGCCCAGCATCGCCTGGAACAGGTCATTGCCCAGGTCGTAGTGGACGCGGCCGATCTCGTAGGCGTGCTCGCCGCGCTGCAGATTGATGAAGCGGGCCTTGAGATGGGCGAGCAAGGTGTCCAGGGTCTTCAGTTCCTGGTCCACATGCGAGCGCAGCAGGCGGGTGAACATGCCGGGCAGATCCTCGGCGTCCCACCAGCCGTCCATATAAGCCTCGCCCAGGCCGAGCGAGCCGTGGGCGAAGACGCGGGCGTAGAGGTCGTCGTCATGGACGCGCATATCGGTGGGAGCGGCGCCGTCGAGATGGATGCCGGCGTGTTCCAGCAGGGTGACCGCGCGTTGCTTCAGCGAATCCCGGCTCATGCGTGCCTCTGGGGTAAATGGCGCTGGGGTTAGGTGGCGCTGGGCAGATGGATGGTGGACTCTAATGCTTGCCCAGCACCTCGAAGCCTGCCGCCAGCGATGCATAGACCACGTCGACGCGGGCGGCGCGCACGGCGGACAGCAGGGCTTCGGCACGTGTTGCATCCAGGAGGAATTCGACTTTCACCGGCAGGTCGTCGGCGAGGTCGAAGAACTGCTCCTCATGCAGCACGCCGTGGCGGCCGTAGCCGGCGATGGCGCGGAAGGCCGAGCCGCCGCCGATGCCCTGGGCTTTGGCCAGCTCCAGCAGCCATTCGTGCACCAGCTTGCCGTCGTGCCGGGCGCGCTGGCGGCAGTAGAAGATCAGCAGGCGGCCGTTCTGCATGGTGTCGTCATTCATCCCGGCTCCCCCTCAGGCGCGCAGCAGCAGGCGGGTGGCGGCGATGCCGGCGACGGTCATCGCGATGGAGCCCACCAGGTGGAAGGCCACGTGGCCGGCGAACCACAGGTACTGCTGGCGCAGCAACAAGGTGGTGGCTTCGGCTGAGAACGTGGAAAAAGTGGTCAGCCCGCCGAGAAAGCCGGTGGCGACGAACAGGCGCAGCTCCGGCGGCAGGGTCTGGTAGTGGTCGAACACGCCCAGCACGCAGCCCATCAGCAGGCCGCCGATCAGGTTGGCGGCGAGCGTGCCCAGCGGAACGGTGGGGAACAGCGGGTTGAGCAGCACGCCGAGGATCCAGCGCAACCAGCAGCCCAGGGCGCCGCCGATACCAACCACGAGAAATCCGGTGTAGCCCACGATGCAGCGTCTCCTGAAGGTTGCGGCCTCCGGAACCCAAGCATGCGCCTGCGTCCCGGCACAGGCCGGTGAGCAGGCATCATCAGCGCCGGGCCCGGGCGGGCCGCGGCGCGGTTCGTCCGCGCGGGGCGGAGCGGGAGGCATGCCATCTCCCTCAAGGCGAACATGCTAGCCGAACGGCTTGGCGGGGAGTCAACTGAAAGTGGCGTACGGACCATGCGGCTCCTGCAGGGCACCCGTATACTCGCGAGCTTCGCGCCCCCTTCCGTTGCACGCCATGAACGCCACTCCCCGCGCCGTGCAGCGCAGCCTGCCGGTGCTGCTCGCGGGCCTGTCGATGATCGGCCCGTTTTCCATCGATGCGGTGTTCCCCGCGTTCCCGCTGATCGGGGCGCAGTTCGGCGTGGACAACGCGCAGCTGCAGCAGCTGATCAGCGTCTACCTGCTGACCTATGCCGCGATGAGCCTGTTCCACGGCGCGCTGTCGGATGCGGTGGGCCGCAAGCCGGTGCTGGTCGCCGGCATCGCGGTGTATGCGCTGGCTTCGGCCGGCGCCGCGCTGGCCACCTCGTTTCCGATGCTGCTGGCCTGCCGCGGTCTGCAGGGCATGTGCGCGGGCGCCGGCCTGGTGGTGGGGCGCGCGATCGTGCGCGACTGCTACGAAGGCGCGGCGGCGCAGCAGCTGATGTCGCGGGTGATGATGATCTTCAGCATCGCGCCGGTGGTCGCGCCGATGGTGGGCGCGCAGATTCTCTACTTCGGCAGCTGGCATGGCATCTTCTGGGTGCTGATGGGCTTTACCGCAGTGCTGGCGGCCGCGCTGGTGCTGTTGCTGCGCGAGAGCCATCCGCCGGAGGCGCGCACCGCGTTCGCGCCGCGCGCGCTGCTGGCCGGCTATGCCGGCTTCGGGCGCGACCTGCCGTTCCGGCCGCTGCTGGTGTCGTGCTCGGTGAACTTCGCCGGGCTGTTTCTGTATATCGCCTCGGCGCCGCGCATCGTGCGCGACCTGCTGCATCTGTCGGCGCAGGGGTTTCCCTGGCTGTTCCTGCCGGTGGTGGCGGGGTTGATGGTCGGTGCGTGGCTGTCGGGCCGCCTCGCGGTGCGGCGCAGCCAGGTCTATACGGTGAACCTGGGCTACGCCTCGATGCTGGCGGCGTGCGGCCTGCACCTGCTGCTGGCGCTGGCCTTGCCCGATCCGGTATTGCCGTGGTCGATGCTGCCGCTGGTGCTGCATGGCATCGGTGTGCAGCTGGCGTTTCCCACCCTGACCCTGCTGCTGCTGGACCGGTTTCCGCATCACCGCGGCGGCGCGTCCTCGGTGCAGGCTTTCGCCAGCCTGCTGTTGTGCAGCGTGGTGGCCGGCTTGCTGTCGCCGCTGCTGGCCGATCGGATGCTCTACCTGGCGCTGGGCGCGTCCGCGCTGACGGTGATCGGCTGGGTGTCGTGGCGCTGGTATCGGAGCACGGTGGAGAAGGTGACCCGCGAGGCGGTCGAGGCGGCCTGAACTTTCAGCCGAGGACAGGTTGGCCGTGGGCGTCGAGCAGGCTGTGTTCGACCAGCCACTGCCGCGCATTCTCCGCATCTCCCGCGAACCATGCGGCGGTCGAGCCCAGCCGGAAGCTGTAGCCCCAGGCGTCCATATCCGCCATCAGGCGCGCGCGGCCGACGCCGGGCAGTTCGTCGGCGAGCACGATCTGCAGATAGCAGGTGGCGTCTTCTTCGGCGATGGAATCGGTGGCGTCGGTATGCACCTGCGCGCGCCGTTCCGGCGGCAGCACGATCAGATGGCCGGCTTCGTGCAGCAGCGAATGCACCGGGGTGTCGCCGCGCGCGTACACCATGCTGCCGATGATGCCGGCCTCCTCATCGCCCCAGAAGCTGCCCGGGATGGGCTGGCCGTCGGGCACGCGCTGCAGGCCCAGGCCGTAGCGGGCGAGCAGGGCGCGCGCGGCGGCTTCCTGGATATCGGCCAGGCGCAGCACAGTGGGCGGGGGCGGTAGTTCTTGCATGCGTCGCGGCGCGGACGGGGTCCTGCGCTGGAATCGATGAGGGGAGAGAGAGCCGGCGGGCGCATGCGCCCGCCGGCGGAGGATCAGCCGGCGGCCGGCGCGGTCGTGCCCGGCTTGGCGTTCTCGGGCAGGGCCACGGACAGTTCCAGGATTTCGTGCCCGCTATCGCGCTCGACGTTGATGTTGATCGCTTCGATGTCCACGTGGACATATTTCTTGATGACTTCGAGCAGCTCGTTGCGCAGCAGCGGCAAGTAGTCGGGCGCTCCGCGGGTGGAGCGCTCCTGCGCCACGATGATGCGCAGGCGTTCCTTGGCCACCACGGCGGACGGCTCGGGCCTGCGCTTGAGGAAATCAAGAATACCCATCGCGTTCAACCTCCGAATACGCGCTGGAAGAAGCCCTTCTTCTGCACTTCAAGGAAGCGCAGCGGGCGCTCTTCGCCAAGCAGGCGGGCCACGGTGTCGCTGTATGCCTGGCCGGCATACGAGTTCTCATCGAGGATCACCGGCACGCCCGAGTTGGACGCCGCCAGCACGTTCTCCGATTCCGGAATCACGCCGACCACGTTGATGCCGAGGATGTCTTCCACGTCCTTCACGCTGAGCATTTCGCCCACCGCGACGCGCGCCGGGTTGTAGCGGGTCAGCAGCAGGTGCTGCTTGATCGCGTCCTCGCCCTTCTCGGCGCGGCGGGTCTTGCTGGCGAGCAGGCCCAGGATGCGGTCGGAGTCGCGCACCGAGGACACCTCCGGGTTGACCACCACCACCGCGTGGTCGGCGAAGTACATGGCCAGGTGCGCGCCCTTCTCGATGCCGGCGGGCGAATCGCACACCACGTAGTCGAAGCCTTCGTCGGACAGGCCCTGCAGCACCTTCTCCACGCCCTCCTGGGTCAGCGCGTCCTTGTCGCGCGTCTGGCTGGCGGCCAGCACGTAGAGGGTTTCGTAGCGCTTGTCCTTGATCAGGGCCTGCTTGAGCGTGGCCTCGCCGTGCACGACGTTGACGAAGTCGTACACCACGCGGCGTTCGCAGCCCATGATCAGATCGAGATTGCGCAGGCCGACGTCGAAGTCGATTACGGCGACCTTCTTGCCCTGGATGGCCAGGCCGGTGGCGAGCGAGGCGCTGGTCGTGGTCTTGCCCACGCCACCTTTGCCCGAGGTGACAACGATGATCTCAGCAGTCAAAGGCTCATCTCCCAGAATATGTTTCTTGTAATGATGTTGCGATTAGTAATGTAGCGATCGTTGCAGGCGGGCGGCGCCGCGTCAAAGTTTCGCGATCAGCAATTTTTCCCCGTCGAGCCAGCATTGCACAGCCTGGCCTTCGAGGTCCTTCGGCAACTGTTCAAACACGCGGTAGTGGCCGGCGATGGCCACCAGCTCCGCGCGGAAGTCGGAGACGTAGATGCGCGCCTTGGCGTCGCCCTGGGCGCCGGCCATCGCGCGGCCGCGCAGGCCGCCGTAGATATGGATGCTGCCGTCGGCGATCGCCTCGGCGCCGTTGGCCACGCCGCCGGTGACGATCAGGTCGCGGTCGCGCGCATAGATCTGCTGGCCGGAGCGCACGGTGCCGTCGTGGTACTGGCCGCCCAGCCCGGCGGGGGCAGGTTCCGCCTCGCGCGCGGCCGGCGCAGGCGCCGGGGCGGGTGCGGCGGCGGGCGGTGCCGGGGCGGGAGCCGGCGGCGCGACGCTGCCGCCGTCGGCGGGCTCATAGGCGGCGCGGAACTTAGCCAGCAGCGGCAAGCCCATGCGGCGCGACAGCGCCTCGGTCTCGCTGGTGCCGTAGGCCAGGCCCACCGGCAGCATGCCGGCGCTGCGCACCGCTTCGAGCAGGGCGTCGACCGTGCCTTCGTCGGGCAGGTCGAGCAGGTGGCTCAGGTCCAGGATGACCGCGGCGCGGGAAAACAGCTGCGGCGCGGTGCGCACGCGGCGCTCCAGTTCCTCGAACAGCGCGGCGGCGTCGGCACGGCGCACGCGCACGCTGGCAATACCGACCTGGCCGAAGCGCAGGTCGCAGACATCAGTGGTATCCATGCGGGCATTCACGGGCGCCGCTCTCCAGCGAGGCGGCGCTTGTCATTGTTATGGGTGGGGCGGGGACGCTCGGCCAGCCAGCTCACGTCGGGCAGGCCGCCGCGCTCCAGGTAGGTCTCGCGCACATAGGGATAGCTGGGCAGTTCCTTGGCCAGCAGGCTGACCTGCGGACCTTCCTCGCCCATGCGCTGCTGGCCGACTTCCTGGAAGCCGTAGGTGCCGTGGAACAGCAGCACCTTGTCGTCGCGCGGCTCCAGGAACACCTCGCAGGTCAGCAGCGGCGCGCGCACTTCGGCGTAGCTGGTGGCGTCGCAATAGAAGATGCGGCCCAGGCCATGGCGTCGGTAGGCGTTGGCGACCACGATGCGGTCGATATAGACGAACTGCGCGTAGCGCTCGCCGAACCACAGGTAATTGGTGCTGGAGTACCCGCCGCCTTCGCGCAGCGCGATCAGGAAACCGGCGATGTGGCCGTCGATCTCGGCCACACAGAAATAATCGGCGTGCTCGTAGAAGTAGCGCAGTTGCCCGGCGTCCAGGGCGAGGATGGTGCGCCCGGCGGCGTTGTTGAGCGCCAGTACGGCATCCAGGTCGTGCTCGCGCACGTCGCGGATGGCAAGGGCCATTCGTTGCTCCGCAATAGTGTTGCTTGGATCTTGCTCAGGAATATTGCGTGACCGGCTGACGGCCCCGCGTAACGGGGCGCATTATGGCACGGGGGCAGGGGGCGCACATATCACGGCGCACCATGTAAAACCTTTGTAAAGCACACGCTGGCATGGCTTCCGGCACGGGGGCGCCAGTGACTTCTCGCGCATTGCACCAAGGGACCTGCGGCCTATGATGCTTCGTATGCGATGGTCCAATTTCAATCATATCCGGCTGCTGCGCCTGACCGGCCTGTTCGCCTACGTCTGTTCCGGCACGCCGCTGATCATCCAGTGGGCGGTCGAGCGCGTGGACCGGCTGCACCAGCCCAATTTCGCGCTGCTGCTGTGGTCGCTGTTCTATCTGCTGTTCGGCGTGCTGTACCTGCTGCTGACCAGCAACCTGGGCTCCCGCCGCAACCTGGGGGCGCGGCTGGTCGGACTGACCCTGATCACCGCCTCGGCCCTGGCCGTGGGCTGGTACAGCCATAGCGGCCTGTCGGCGATCCTGATGGTGGTGTCCTCGGTGATCCTGCCGTGGCTGCTGCCGTTCTGGCTCAGCGTGGCGTGGATCCTGCTGCAGTGCCTGGGCCTGGCCGTGCTGTTCTCGACCTTCCCGGAATTCAACTACAGCGTGACCCTGGCCCTGCTGCAGGCCTGCATCTATACGGGCTTCTCGGCGGTGGGCTTCGTCGCCTCGGTGATCGCCAGCCAGCAGGCCGAGGAGCGCGAGATGCAGCGCCGGCTCAATTCCGAGCTGCGCGCCACCCGCGCCCTGCTGGCCGAATCCACCCGCATCGCCGAGCGCATGCGCATCGCGCGCGACCTGCACGACCTGGTCGGCCACCACCTCACCGCGCTGACCCTGAACCTGGAAGTGGCCAGCCACCTGAGCAACCCCGCCGCCGCCGAGCACGTGCTCAAGGCCCAGGCCACCGCCAAGCATCTGCTGCGCGACGTGCGCGAGGTGGTCAGCGAGCTGCGCCAGGACGACGCCATCGACCTGACCCAGGCCCTGCGCAGCCTGGTCGAGGGCGTGCCGGGGCTGAACGTGCACGTGGAGACGCCGCCGCGCTTCAGCGTGGAAGATCCGCGCCGGGCCCAGGTACTGCTGCGCGTGGCGCAGGAAATCATCACCAATACCGCCCGCCATGCCGGGGCGCGCAACCTGTGGCTGGACTTCTGCTACGACGAAGCCGGCCTGCTGGAACTGCATGCGCGCGACGATGGCCGCGGCGCCGACCAGTTCCGCCCCGGCAACGGCCTGTCGGGCATGCGCGAGCGGCTGGCGGAGTTCGGCGGCACGGTCAAGGTCGATACCGCCGCCGGCCAGGGCTTCGCCCTCAACGTCAGCCTGCCGCTGGGCGAGGAATCGGCCCTGGCGCATGCGCCGACCCGCTTCGAGCCGCCCGCGCTGAGCGTGTCGTGAGTCCGCGCCGCCTGCCTTCAGCCATGCCAGAATGGGCGGCCGGCCTGGACGGCCGCGCCGTTGTCTATCCCGTCGTCCCCGGCGATGGCGCCGGGGAACGCAATCGCTCCGAGGAACCGCGATGATTTCCGTGTGTCTTGTCGACGACCAGAACCTGGTACGCCAGGGCGTTCGCTCGCTGCTGGATCTGGCTGAGGACATCCGCGTAGTGGCCGAATGCGCCGACGGCGCCCAGGCCGTGCAGGACATTCCCCGCATCAAGCCCGATGTGGTGCTGCTGGACCTGCGCATGCCGAACATGAGCGGCCTGGAAGTGCTGCAGGCGCTGTCCGCCCGCAACGAACTGCCGCCGACCATCATTCTCACCACCTTCGACGACGACCAGCTGGTGCTGCAGGGCCTGAAGGCCGGCGCCCGCGGTTATCTGTTGAAGGATGTCTCGCTCGAACAGCTGGTCGAAGCGGTGCGCACTGTCTCCGCCGGCGGCTCGCTGGTGGCGCCGATGGTGACCCAGCGCCTGCTGGCCGGCGTCGGCCGCATGCAGAACCAGTTCACCAGCCTGGAGCAGCCCGATCCGCTGACCGAGCGCGAGACCGAGATCCTGCGCCTGCTGTCCGGCGGCTACAGCAACAAGGAGATCGCCAACTCCCTGAAAGTGGCGGAGGGCACGGTGAAGAATCACGTGTCCAACATCCTCTCCAAGCTGGGCGTGCGCGATCGCACCCGCGCCGTGCTCAAGGCGCTCGAGCTGGGCATCGTCTAAGGCCCGCACAGGCTCCGGAAGGCCCGTCCAGCGGCCTTCCGGGGCCCTCTCCGAAGCGGATAGCGTTCCAGGCCATGAACCGGTACCATCGGTGGCTTCGGCGCTGGCCGACCCCTGTCACGAATGCGATTCCTTCGGGCTTTTTCTAAGGAAGCGCCTCCGTGGCGGACCGGTCTCCGGCGACGCATTCGTGCCGCCAAGAGAGATGTTCGGAGAGCCCTGGAATGATGCGTGTTCTTGAATTCATTGTTGCCCTTGTCATCGTCGCCGTCGTCGGCGTCGTGGTGGGCGTGATCATGCCTGGCAGTGGCCATGTGGAGAGGTCGCTGGTGGTCGGCAAGGACATGCGTCAGGTGTACGACGTGCTCGCCAATTTTCGCCGCTACCCCGATTTCACGGTGCAGCGCAAATACGACCGCAATACCCAGTTCACCTTCTCCGGCAAGGCCTACGGCCCGGGTGCGGAGATCAGCTGGAGCAGCAACGACGACAAGGTCGGCAAAGGCAAGCTGACCGTCGCCACCGCCGAGCCGTCCTTCGACAAGGTCGATTCCACCGCCAAGAAGGCCACGGTGGTGTGGAACCTGGACAACGACTGGCGCGGCCAGGACAAGCACTTCTCGCTGGACCTGGAACGCCAGGGCAGCCGCGGCCAGCTGACCAGGATCACCTGGTCGTATGACGTGGCCTACGGCTTCAACCTGATCGACCGCTATTCCAACCTGTACATCCACGGCGATCCGGATGCCTTCATCCAGTTCAGCCTGAACGATCTGCAGAACGTGCTGGCCTCGGTGCAGAACATCGACTACAGCAAGCTGATCCCCTACATCGAGCAGACCCAGCCGGTGCCGGTGCTGCTGGTGTCCAGCTCGATCGAGCGCAAGGGCGGCCTCGAGGCGCTGAACGAAGCGACCGACAAGGCCGAGGGCCAGATCCAGGCTGCCGCCAAGAAGCTGGGCGTGACCGTGACCGGTCCGCGCATCATCTACACCACGAATTACGGCGACCAGACCTACAGCTTCGACGTGGCCCTGCCGATCAGCGCGACCAGCCTGAGCATCAACGGCCAGAGCCATGACCTGGTCGCCGCCAAGGCGCCGGACCTCACCGCCGCTCCGGCCAGCAGCAGCACCGCCGCTGCTCCGGCCGCCGACACCACTCCGGGCAACACCGATCGCTTCGGCCGCCTGATCGTCGACAACGACGTGCGCGGCGTGCTCGCCTTCGGCGGCCCGGCGCTGAAGGGCGTCTGGAACGGCACCGCCGCCGGCGTGCCGCAGACCCGCGACATGCTCAAGGCCTACGCGCAGACCCACGGCTACAAGTTCGACGAAGTGGTGAACCGCCCGTACGACATCCTGGTCAAGCCGGAAGTGAAGCAGGGCGACCAGGTGACCAGCTACGCGCAGTTCGCCATCTACCTGCCGCTGAGCGGCGATGTTCCGGAGAAGACCCCGGAGCAGGAAGCCAACCTGCAGCCGCCGTCGCTGGAAGCGGACACGTCGCAGGCGCCGGCTTCGTCGGGCACCGCTGCCGCTCCGGCCTCGGCCGCCAGCGCCGGCCAGCAGTAAGCTGAGCCCTCGGCAAGACACGAAAGGCCCTTCGTTCGCGAAGGGCCTTTTTCTTTGCGCGAGGTTTTTCACGCGCGGCGGCAAGGCGAACTTTTGCGGCCCGATGGGGTACATTGCTTCGTCGTTGCGCCGCTCGGGCCCATGACCGCTCCGTCGTTTTCTCTTCCGCCCCGGACATGATCGAAACCGAACAGCTCACCCGGCGCTACGGCACGCTTACCGCGGTCGATGCGCTCAGCTTCCGCGCCGAACCGGGACAGGTGCTGGGCCTGCTGGGCCCCAATGGCGCCGGCAAATCCACCGTGATGCGCATGATCGCCGGCTTCCTGCGGCCCAGCGCGGGCACGGCGCGCGTGTGCGGCCATGACGTACGCAAGGAATCGCTCAAGGCCAAGCGCGCGCTCGGCTATCTGCCCGAAGGCGCGCCGAGCTACGGCGAGCTGACGGTGCGCGAATTCCTCAACTTCATCGTGCGCTCGCGTGGCCTCTCGGCCGACCTGGGCTATCGCCGCTTCGAGGATGTGGTCGGGCATCTGCAATTGGAAGAAGTGCTCGATACCTGCATCGAGACCTTGTCCAAGGGTCTGCGTCGCCGCGTCGGCCTGGCCCAGGCCATCGTGCACAATCCGCCGGTGCTGATGCTGGACGAACCGACCGACGGCCTCGATCCGAACCAGAAACACGCGGTGCGCCAGCTCATCGACACCATGGCGCGCGAGCGCACCATCCTGATCTCCACCCATCTGCTGGAAGAAGTCCACGCGCTGTGCAACCGCGTGGTGATCATCGCCGACGGACGCCTGCTCGCCGACGCCACGCCGGCGGAGCTGGAAGCGCGCTCGCGCTATCACGGTGCGGTGTCCTTCAGCGCGCCGGGCAGCGGCGTGTCGCAGGAAATGCTGGGCCGCCTGCCGCAGGTGGCCTCGATCGAAGTGGATCCGCTGGACGGCCGCATCACCGTGTTCCCGCGGCCGGGCGAACGCATCCTGGAACCGGTCGAATCGCTGCTGCGCCAGCAGGGCCTGGAAGTGTCGGAAATCCAGCTCGAACGCGGCCGCCTGGACGAAGTGTTCCGCCAGATCACCACCGGCAAGGCCAAGCCGGAAACCGCGCGCGAGGACCACGCATGAGCCCGGTGATGGCGGTGGCGCGCCGCGAACTGCGCAGCTACTTCGTGACGCCGGTGGCCTACGTGTTCCTGGTGATCTTCCTGGTGCTGGCCGGCATCCTCACTTTCTATGCCGGCGATTTCTACGATCGCGGCCAGGCCGACCTGCAGCCGTTCTTCGTGATGCATCCCTGGCTGTACCTGTTGCTGGCGCCGGCGGTGTCGATGCGCATGTGGGCGGAAGAAGCCAAGGGCGGCACGCTGGAGCTGCTGCTCAGCCTGCCGATGACGCTGGCGCAGGCGATGCTGGGCAAGTTCCTGGCCGCCTGGTTCTTCATGGGCATCGGCCTGGTGCTGACCTTCCCGATCTGGATGACGGTGAACTACCTGGGCTCGCCCGATAACGGCGTGATCGTCGCGGGCTATCTCGGCAGCTGGCTGATGGCCGGATCCTTCCTCGCCATCGGCGCCTGCCTGTCGGCGCTGACGCAGAGCCAGGTCGTCGCATTCATTCTGACCATGGTGGTGTGCTTCCTGCTGCTGCTGGCCGGACAGCCGCAGGTGCTGGATTTCCTGCAGGGCTCGGTGCCGCGGCGCCTGCTCAACGGTGTGGCCCATCTGAGCCTGCTGCGCCATTTCGAAGCGATCGCGCGCGGCGTGCTGGATGTGCGCGACGTGCTGTACTTCGTGCTGTGCATCGCCTCCTGGCTGACCGCCGGCGTGCTGGTGCTCGACCTGAAGCGGACGCCCTGACCGATGCCGCGCCTGCCTTTCTCCCGCCGCGTACGCGTGATCGGCCTGCTGATCCTGCTGATGGCCGTATCGATCGCGCTGGCCGTGGCCGGCAGCCGCTGGATGCGCGCCACGCGCTTCGACCTCACCTCGGACCGCCTGTACACGCTGACGCCCGGCACCGTGCGCATCGTCGACAAGCTGCGCGCACCGCTGCGGCTCACCCTGTATTTCTCCGAACACTCCACCCGCGACCTGCCGCAGCTGCGCAGCTACGAGCAGCGCGTGCGCGAGCTGCTGCAGGAAATGGTGGCGCGTTCGCATGGCCGCCTGCGCCTGCAGGTGGTGGACCCGGTGCCGTATTCGGATGACGAAGCGGCGGCGGAAGGCAGCGGCCTGAGCCCGCTCAGCGGCGGCACCAATGGCGAGCGCGTGTTCTTCGGCCTGGTCGGCACTACCTTGCCGGGGCTGCAGGACGGCGAGGCCGACACCGAGACGCGCCCCGGCGCCAAGAACCTGGCGATCCCGCTGTTCGATCCCGGCCGCGAGACCTTCCTCGAATACGACGTGGCCAAGCTGCTGTACGAGCTCAACGAGCCCGCCAAGCCGCATATCGGTGTGATCAGCAGCCTGCCGGTGCAGGGCAATCCGGTGCTCGGCGAGGAGCCGTGGACGGTGATCCGCCAGCTCGGCCAGCTGTTCGAGGTGAAGACGCTGGACCCGAACAAGCTCGACCGCGTCGGCGACGATATCCAGGTGCTGCTGCTGATCCATCCCAAGCACCTGTCCGACGAGGCGCTCTACGCAATCGACCAGTACGTGCTGCGCGGCGGCCATCTGGTCGCCTTCGTCGATCCGTATTCGGAACTGGACACCACGCCCTTCGTCGACAGCAACGGCGTGATCGACGACCACGACTCCGACCTGCGCCGCCTGTTCGATGCCTGGGGCGTGCAGTTCGATCCGCAGAAAGTGGTGCTGGACCGCTCGCGCGCGCTGCGCATCGAGCTGGCCGACAACAGCGCGGCCAGCCATCCGGCCATGCTCGGCCTGACCGGGCAGGAGCTCAACCACGGCGACGTCACCACCGCCAGCCTGCAGCGCATCAATCTGTCCAGCGCGGGTTATCTGGACCTGAGCCCGAAGGCCACCACGCGCCTGATCCCGCTGATGCAGACCACCACCGACGCGGAAGTGGTGCCGGCGCAGCGCGTGCGCGAAGCCACCACCGATCCGAATGCGCTGCTCGACGGCTACAAGGCGGACAACACCCGCTACGTGGTGGCCGGCCGCGTGCGTGGCGCGTTCCCGTCGGCGTTCCCGGAGCGCGCGAAGCAGCCCGGCCATATCGTGCAGGCGAAGGACAATGCCGAGGTGATCCTGGTGGCGGATACCGACCTGCTCACCGATCGCCTGTGGGTGTCGTATTCGCAGAGCCTGCTCGGTCCGCTGCAGCTGAGCGCGCTGGCCAACAACGGCGACTTCGTCACCAACCTGGCGGACAACCTCAGCGGCTCGTCCGAGCTGCTGTCGATCCACGGCCGCACCAGTTCGCAGCGGCCATTCACCCGCGTGCTGGCGCTGCAGGCCGCGGCGGATCAGAAATTCCTGGCCAAGAAGCAGGAGCTGCAGCGCGAGCTGGCCGTCACGCGCAGCCGCCTGTCCGAACTGCAGCCGGCCAAGGCGGCGGGGCGCGGCGACAACACCAGCACCGAGCAGCGCGCGGAGATCGAGCAGTTCCTGCAGCGGCAGCTGGCGATCAACAAGGAACTGCGCGATGTGCAGCACCAGCTCAACGCGGAGATCGACGCGCTGGGCATGCGCCTGAAGTTCCTCAATATCGTGCTGATTCCGGCGCTGGTGACGCTGATCGGGCTGGCCTATGGCTGGCGCCGCTCGCGCCGCAACCGGCGCCGCGCATGAGGCTGGCGGCTATCTGCCGCAGCCGCGCCGGCGCGGCGCGGGACTATGCTTGGCGCTTGCCGCCGCGCGTACTGATCTCGCCAATGATGTCTAGCCGATGATATCTAGCCAATGATATCTAGCCGATGATGGCCAGCCTGCTCAAATGGATCGTGCCCTGGGAGTTCTCCTGGGTCTTTCTGCTGAGCTTCGTGGCGATCTGCGTGTTGTACCTGCGCGGCAGCCGCCGCCTGCGGGTGAGCGTGGCGAGAAAGCTGTCGTTCTGGGTCGGCATGGCGATCGTCTACGTGTCGCTGCACACGTATTTCGATTACTTCGCGGAGCACGAGTTTTTCATGCACCGCATCCAGCAGGTGCTGCTGCATCATCTGGCGCCGCTGCTGATCGTGGCTTCGTATCCCGGCACCGTGCTGCGCGCGGGCCTGCCGCTGGCGTGGCGCGCGCGTGCGCTGCGGCCGCTGGAACACTCCTGGCCTTGGCGCGCGACGACCGGCGTGCTGTTGAATCCCGCCGTAGTCACCGTGCTGTTCGTCGGCTTTATCCTGATCTGGCTGATCCCGGCGATGCAGACGCTGGCGATGCTGGACTGGCGCATCTACCGCTTCATGAACTGGTCGATGATGTTGAGCGGCCTGAGCTACTGGTGGCTGGTGCTCGACCATCGGCCGAAGCCGCCGGGGCGGATGACGCCGGGTGTGCGCGTGCTGTCGCCGGCGATCACCATGAGCCCGCAGATTCTCGCCGGCGCCATCGTGACCTTCTCCAAGAGCGATCTCTATCCGATCTTCGAGATCTGCGGCCGCGCGTTCACCTTCAACGTGCTCACGGGGCAGCTGGTGGGCGGCGTGATCATGTGGGTGCCGGCGGCGCTGATCGAATCGATCGGTGGCCTGCTGGCGCTGCGGCAGTGGGTCCGGCTGTCGCGCAACGGGCGCATCAAATCGAAGCGGCAGTTGCAGTTGGAGGCGCGCCGCTCGAGTTGATCCGCCCGGCTGGCGTCAGTGGTGGTCCATACCGGCCATATCGCCACCATCGATCGTATTCGCCGGCTTCGCCTCGAACTGCGTATCCAGCGTGCTGCCGTCCGCGAAGCGCAGCGTGACGCGCACCTTGTCGCCGACCTTCACCGGCGCCTTCGCCTTCATCAGCATCAGGTGATAGCCGCCGGGCGACAGCGCGGCCTTGCCGTGCGCGGGAATCGGCAGCGCGCTGACGTCTTCCATGCGGCCCATGCCGGTGTCGGTGCTGCTCTTGTGCAGCATCACTTCGGCATAGGCGGGGCTGCTGGCGGAGCTGAGCGACACGGCGTGCTCGCCATGATTTTCCAGCACCACATAACCGCCGGCGGGCAGGGCGCCGGGCATCACGCGGATCCAGCCGCGGCTGGCCGCGACCTGGTCCGCGTCGCCGGCCATGGCCATGCCGGCGAACAGGCAACCGGCGATCAGAACAGCGCAACGCAGCTTCATGGCTTGGCTCCGTTATCCAGCAGCAGATGCAGGTCGTGGACGAGATCGTCCTGGGCGTCGGCCGCGGTGGAAAGCAGGCGCGCCTTGCCGTCGCGGTCGAACAGATAGATCGCCGAGCTGTGGCTGACTTCGTACTGGCCGTCGGCCTTGTCCGGCTCGCGCGTATAGGCCGAGCGATAGCGCTTGCTCAGCGCTTCCAGTGCGCGCGGTTCGCCGGAAAGGCCCACCGCGCGCGGATCGAAGGCATTGACGTAGGCATGCATCACGTCCGGCGTATCGCGCGCGGGATCGACGCTGACGAACAGGATGCGCGCGCCGTCGGCGAGCGGCCCCAGGCGCTGCATCACCACGTGCAGCTGGGCCAGGGTGAGCGGGCAGACGTCGGGGCAATGCGTATAGCCGAAGTACAGCAGCACCACCTTGCCGCGGTAGTCGGCGCCGGTGACGGGCTTGCCGTGGTCGTCGACCAGCTTGAAGTCCAGGTCCGGCATATGGCCGGTGACATTGGTGAGCTTCCACGGCAGCTCGTCGCCGCGCTGGCAGCCGGCCAGCAGCAGGGCGCCGAGCAGCATGGAAAGCAGGAGCAGGCTGCGGACGAGGTGTCGGGGCTTCATGCGAGAATCCTGGATCGACATCGCGCCAGCATACGACACCGGCGCGGCCGCCAGCCCGAGGACTCTTTCCCCATGCGACAAACTGTCAGCCCCGCCGCCGGACTGCTGGCCGGTTTCGCCGGCGCCAGCGCGGTGATCCTTGGTGCGTTCGGCGCGCATGCCTTGCGCGGCGTGCTCGACGAACGCGGTGCCGAGCTGTGGCATACGGCGGTGAACTACCACGTCTGGCATACGCTGGCCTTATGCCTGGCGCTGTTCTTTCTGGAAGCGCCGCATCGGCGCCGTACGATCGCGGTATTTGCCATCGGCATCGTGCTGTTCAGCGGCAGCCTGTATGCATTGGCGCTGGGTGCGCCGCGCTGGTTCGGGGCGATCACGCCGCTGGGCGGCGTGGCGTTTATCGCCGGGTGGCTGCTGCTGGGCTGGGGCGCCGCGCAACGCGGCGCATGACGCACTAGGCGAATGCCGCGAGCGCCAACTGCGCGCCGACATGCAGCACCAGGTCGGCGCTGAAGTGCGCCAGCATCGCGTGCTCCAGCCCGTACTTCCAGAACAGCCAGCCGCAGGGCAGGCCGACCAGCGCATTGAGCAGCACGATGCGCGCGATGGCGAGCGGCCCGTGCGCCATGCCGGACGCAAAGGCGGCGGGCAGATGGCCGGCGCCGAAGATCAGCGCGGCCACGATGATCGCGGCGACGAACATCCACGGCCTTGCGCCGCCGCCTAGCCTTGCCAGCAGCCATACCAGCAGGCTCACCAGGAACAGGCGGCACAGCACTTCCTCGACGATGCCGCCGTAGAACGAAGCCAAGGCGCCGCGCCAGGCCTGGTCGAGCAGATGCGGCACAGCGGGATGTGCGTTGCCGCCATGCAAGGCATCGATGCCGAGCACCATGAGTGCCGAGACCACGCCAAGCAGGACCGCCCATAGCCATCGATGCGGCGCCTGCGGTGCCGGCTGGCGATAGACCCAGGCGCGCAGCCAGGGTGCGCTCAAGCCATAGCGCTCGCCCAGCCAGAGGCCGAGCCAGCCGAGCAGGAAGGCCATCACGCCGGCCTGCAAGGCCTGAGCGCCCATCAGCACGGCGGGCGATATCCGCATCGCGGCGAAGCGCAGCGGCATCAGCACCATCAGATACGGGAACAAGGCCAGGACGGCCACCACCGTGGCCAGGCCCAGCACGATGGCCAGGCGGACTCTCGGTGCAGGCGTGGCGGGCAGGGCAGGCATGGCGAGGTCCTCGCTCAGTGATGCGGTTGGATAAAGAATCCGGCCACCTTGCCTTGCGCGTCGCAGGTGACCTTCGAGTCGATCGTGTTCTGCCCGTAGTGCAGCGGCGTGAGCACGACGGTCATATCGCCGGCCGGCACGGTGGTCGCCGCATCGCGCGCACCGCGTTCGCCGAACTGCTGCGCCACCGCCGGCCAGATCTGCCCGAGCTTCTCGGGCAGCAGCTTCGCTTTCATGATGTCGTTGAAGTCGCCGGTAGCGCCGGCGTAGTCGCCCTTGTCCAGCGCATCGAGCAGATGCGTCGAGGCGGTTTCGCAGGCCGATTCGGCACGCGCACCCGCGGCGGCGGCCAAACAGATCCCCAGGCAGACGATCGCTGCCAGCTGCTTCTTCATATGCTTGTACCCCTGTGTACGAGTTGGATTACGTCGGGTCGTCCTGGTCATCCGCCACCGGCGCGATCTGGCCGGCCTTGAGGCGTCCGCTCTTGCGCAGCGCTTCGCGCAGCACGTATTCGATCTGCGCGTTCACGCTGCGCAATTCGTCGTCGGCCCAGCGCTGCACCGCCTCCAGCACGGCAGGGCTGATGCGCAGCGGATAGGCTTTCTTCTCGGCCGGCACGCGCGCCTCGCTCAACCGTTGTAGAGCGTGCCGGTGTTGACCACCGGCTGCGTGGCGCGGTCGCCGCACAGCACCACCAGCAGGTTGCTGACCATGGCGGCCTTGCGCTCTTCGTCCAGTTCGACCACACCCTGCGCGCGCAGGCTGTCCAGGGCCATGGCGACCATGCCTACCGCGCCTTCGACGATGCGTCCGCGCGCGGCCACGATCGCGCTGGCCTGCTGGCGCTGGAGCATGGCCTGGGCGATTTCCTGGGCGTAGGCGAGATGGCTGATGCGCGACTCGATCACGCTGACGCCGGCCTTGTCCAGGCGCGCCTGGATTTCGTCGCGCAGATGGTTGTTGATCACTTCGCCATGGCTGCGCAGCGAGGGCTTGCCGTCGTCATGCGCGTCGTAGGGGTAGTTCTGCGCCATCTGGCGCAGCGCCGACTCGCTCTGGATATGCACGAAGTTCTCGTAGTCGTCGACCTGGAACACCGCCTCGGCCGTGTCCACCACCTGCCACACCACCACCGCGGCGATCTCGATCGGATTGCCGTCGCTGTCGTTGACCTTCAGCTTGCTGCTCTCGAAGTTGCGCACGCGCAGCGAGACGCGGCGGCGGGAGTAGAACGGGTTGGTCCAGCGCAGCCCTTCCGCGCGCACCGTGCCGGCGTACTTGCCGAACAGCTGCATGACCTGGCCTTCGTTCGGCGCGACCTGGAAGAAACCCTTCAGCAGGAAGGCGGTGAACACCAGCACCAGCACCCCGCCGAAGAAGCTCGCCAGCGGCGGCTGGTGGCCGGCGGAACTGAGGATCAGCCAGACGCCGAAGGCGGCCAGCAACAAGCAGAAACCGACGAACGGGATACCGGCAAGCGAAAAACCCTGACGCTCATTCATGGTGATACCTCCCTTGGATGGGAGGTATTTGATATCAAAATGATGTCATTTACAAGTGCCTACTGGCCGCCGCCTGCGTTGCCGACGGGAGCCGAGGGTGCCGCCGCCGCCGGGGCGACGCTGATGAACTCCCACGAGGGGATCACTTCGACGATCTGCATGTCATTGAAAAGATTGGTGACGGCGAAGAAATGCCAGGGGTCGCCATCGCCGGTGTCCAGCGCGATATGGGTGCTGTCGAAGTGGCGCAGCGCCGCGTCGTAGCTTTGCCAGCGCCCGTTGACCCAGGCCTGCACCCACTCGTGCGGCACGAACACCCGCGAGGTGCTGGCATAGCGGTCGGCGTAGACCATGCCGGTCACCACCCGCGCCGGGATCCCTTCGGCGCGCGCCATCGCGGCCAGCAGCACGGCGTACTCGGTGCAGTCGCCCTGGCGCGTGTTCACCACTTCCAGCGCCGAGGCGTAACCGACGTCCAGCCCGTGCTGGGTGATGTAGTGGCTGACGAAGCTGCGCAGCCGGCGCATCTTCTGGCGGTTGTCGACCGCGCTGCCCACCGCCTCGGCGGCCAGCGCCCGGATGGCCGGCGCATCGGACTGCAGCCAGTCATTGGCGAGCAGGTCCTCCGGCTGCGGTGGCGGCTGGCCGCCGGGGTAGGCGTTGCCGATGTCCACCTGCCAGTCGCGGCCGCCCAGATGCAGCACGCGCTGCTCGTCGGTGCTGATGATCGGCGTATCGCCGCTGCCGCGGATCACCATGCGGTAGCGCAGGAAGGCATCGCGCAGGTTGGGCGTCAGCGGCCGCGGCGAATCGACCATGGCCGCGCGGAACATGTCCACGTCCTGCTCCGGGGCCAGCGCGCAGGCCTGGTCGCAGGCGATCATTTCCAGCTGCCGGCCGAGCATCGAGATCACGCCCTTGCGCGCGCGGCCCTGGCTGTCCAGCCACAGGTCCAGGATCTGGTCGCCGCGGTCCTGGTGCAGCCGCTGGCGTTGGTGGCTGAGCGTTTCGGTGCCGCCGGGCAGGTCGACGGACTCGTTGCCCATCACCTCCACCGCCACGTCCATCACCTGCTGGGTGGCCGGGTCGAACATCTGCAACCGGTAGCGCAGGCCCGGCTGCTTCGAGGCCTCGAGCATGGCCTTGCGCTGGGCGTCGTTGAGCAGGGCCTGGCCGGGCCAGGCGATATAGCTGTTGCGGGTGGAACCGCCCACCGTGGTGGCGATGCGGAACGAGCCGTCCGACTGCCGCTCGCCGTTCACCGTGCTGTCCATGGCGGACATCGAGGTGCGGGTGGAAAAGCCCAGCGGCACGCCGCCGGTGCTTTCCACGCTGCGGATCATGTTGCTCAGCGGGATGCTCTTGCCGCTGCGGTTGAGCAGGATCGACAGCGACTGGGTGGTGGTGACCGTGCCTTGCGCGGTCTCGCGGTCGATGCGCAGGTGGCCGATCTTGCGGCCGCCCAGCAGGACGCTCATCCAGGTGGTGTCGGCGGAAGGTGCGGGCGCAGCGTCGGCGGCCAGCGTCCCGGCGAAGGGACACGGCAACAGCAACAGCACCAGCAATAGCTTGGCGGTCTTCAGTCGCATATGCGTATCCGTGGGGACGGCTTGGATGACAGTGAATGCCGACTTAAGGCCGCCGTCAATCCGCAATGCAGCGAGACGCCGGACGGCGTAAGGCGAGGCTTGCGGCTCGCTTACGGTATTGTGCTTTTCGGCGCCTCGCGGGCCGGTGGCGGAAAGGTTTTTCCGCGCCGCCGTTGTGCGAGGATCACCGGCCTCAACCAACCCAACGATGCGGCCATGGCCGCGTCCTCAAGGCAGGGAGCAAGCATGCAGTCCTCGGCATTCGCGCATTGGCTGGTCGTGATAGTGGAAACGTTCGCGGCGCTGTTCCTGCTGCTGCTGGCGATGGGCGTGATGGTGCTGCTGGTGGTGTGGCTGGTGGACCGCAACCAGACCTCCAACTCGGTGTTGCGCAACTTCCCGGTGATCGGTCACTTCCGCTACTGGTTCCTGCACCTGGGCGAATTCTTCCGGCAATACCTGTATTCCAGCGACCGCGAAGAAATGCCGTTCAACCGCGCACAGCGCACGTGGGTGTATCGCGCGGCCAAGGACGTGGAGAACACCAACGCCTTCGGCTCCACCCGCGACCTGCGCGCGGAAGGCCTGCCGTTCTTCGTCAACGCGCCTTTCCCTAAGCTGGGCCAGCAGCATGTGGTGCCCAGGCCGATGACGCTCGGCCCGTATGCGCGCGAGCCGTACAGCCATTCGGCGTTCTTCAATATCTCGGCGATGAGCTTCGGCGCGCTGTCCGCGCCGGCGGTGCGCGCCCTGTCGATCGGCGCGGCCAAGGCCGGCATCTGGATGGATACCGGCGAGGGCGGCCTGGCGCCGTATCACCTGGAAGGCGGCTGCGACATCGTGTTCGAGATCGGCACCGCCAAGTACGGGGTGCGCACGCCCGAGGGCAAGCTGGACGACCAGCGGCTGCTGGATATCTGCAAGCACCCGCAGGTGAAGATGGTCAGCATCAAGCTGGGCCAGGGCGCCAAGCCCGGCCTGGGCGGCCTGCTGCCGGGCGCGAAGGTGACGCCGGAGATCGCGGCGATCCGCGGCATCCCGGTGGGCGAGGATTCGCAAAGCCCCAATCGCCATCTCGATATCGGCAACGTGCGCGAGCTGATGGATGCGGTCGTGCACATCCGCGAACTCACCGGCAAGCCCACCGGCTTCAAGGCGGTGTTCGGCGGCATGGAATGGATCGACGAGCTGTGCGCGGAAGTGCATCGCCGCGGCATCGAAAGCGCGCCGGATTTCATTATCGTTGACGGCTCCGAAGGCGGCACCGGCGCAGCGCCACAGACCTTGATGGAAGGTGTCGGCCTGCCGCTGCGCGAAGCACTGCCGGCGCTGGTGAATACGCTGATCCGCCAGGGCCTGCGCGAGCGCGTCAAGGTGATCTGCTCGGGCAAATGCATCACTGCGTACGATGTGGCCTGGGCCTTGTCGATGGGCGCGGACTTCGTCAACTCGGCGCGCGGCTTCATGCTGGCGCTGGGCTGCATCCAGTCGCTGCAGTGCAACCGCAATACCTGTCCCACCGGTATCACCACGCAGAATTCCAAGCTGCAGCGCGGCCTGGTGGTGACCGACAAGAGCGAGCGCGTGTATCACTACGCGTCGAACGTGATGCGCGAGGTCGGCATCATCGCGCACAGCTGCGGCGTCGACGAACCGCGCGAACTCGATCGCACGCATTGCCGCGTGGTGGGCGATGACGGCATCTCGGTGCCGCTGGTGCAGCTGTTCCCGTATCCCGAGGGTTACGCGCCGAGGGCGTGAGGCGCGCGCCTCAGCTCTCCATGTCCACCCAGCCGTCGATGCTGCGGATCTGCAGCGGCTGGAAGCGCCGCTTGTAGTCCATCTTCGGATGGCCTTCGATCCAGAAGCCCAGGTAGATCCACGGAATGCCGCGGCGCTTGGCCAGTTCCACCTGCTGCAGGATGGCGAAGGTGCCCAGGCCGCGTTCGGTCTCGTCCGGCTCGAAGAAGGTGTAGACCGCCGAGAGGCCGTGCAGCGACACGTCGGTCACCGCCACGCCGAGCAGGCGCGGCCCCTGGCGCAGTTCCAGGAACAGCGTGGGGCTCCACGGCGCGGTGAGGAAGCGGCGGAAGTCGCTGGCGTCGGCCTCGTCCATGCCGCCGCCGGGATGGCGCTGGCGCAGGTAGCGCTCGTACAGCGCGTGGCGCTCGCTGTTGTAGCCGGCCATGGATTCGACCACCTGCAGGTCGGCGTTGCGCTTCAGGCAGCGCCGCTGCGAGCGGCTGGGCCGGAAGCGTTCCACGTCGATGCGGCAGGGCGTGCAGGCCCTGCAGCTGCTGCAGTAGGGGAAGTACAGATGCCCGCCGGCGCGGCGGAAGCCCCGTTCCAGCGCCGGCCCGTAGAGCTGGTCCAGATGCGGGGCCGCCGGATCGATCACCAGGTTCTGCGCCGTGCGGTCAGGAAAATACCCGCAGGCGTGAGGCAGGGTCTGGAAAAGGCGGACGCGATCGGAGCGCATGGCAGATTCTATGTCCCACGCGGCTTGCCGTGACAAGCGTCTCAAATCCGCTGACGCCGGCCCCGTCCATACGGTCCAGGACGGAGGCCCGGGGGCTACAGGCTCAGATCACGCCCATATAGCGCAGCATCACCACGACAAAGGCGCCCGCCACCGCCAGCATCACGATCCGGCGCGCCCGGTTGGCCACGCTGCCGCGGCGCGACTCGGGGGTGGGATTGCGGGCCAGGGCCAGCTCTTCGCTGTGGCGGATCACCGGCTCGATGCCCAGCTCGCGCAGCAGGGTGCGGGCGCGGGTGTAGTCGTCGGCCTTGCTGACCCAGACCTGCTCCCAGCGGTCGCGGTTTTCCTTGCGCTGGGAATAGCTGAAGCGCTCGTAGCTGCGCTTGTTCCAGTTGGAGCGGTTTTCGATCGAGCACTCGATACCGTTCTCGCCAAGCATGGCGGCGACGCGGTCGATGTTCTCGGGGCGGGGGGAGGTATAGATCTGGCGCATGGTGCGATGTTACTCCGCCGGGTCAGTTGCGCAGGCGGATCAGGCCTTCCTGCGCGGTGGAGGCGACCAGCCGCCCGTCGCGGCTGAAGATCTGCCCGCGCGCCAGTCCGCGCGCGCCCTGCGCGGTGGGGCTGTCGAAGGAATACAGCAGCCATTCGTCCACCCGGAACGGGCGGTGGAACCACAGCGCATGGTCCAGGCTGGCCATCTGCACGTTGTGCGTGTAGTACGAGATGCCGTGCGGCAGGGTGGCGGTGCCGATCAGGTTGAAATCTGACGCATAGGCCAGCAGGGCGCGGTGCAGCGCATCGGAATCGCCCACCGGCGCGGCCACGCGGAACCAGATGTGCTGATAGGGCGGGCGCTTGCTCGGATGCAGCTTGTCCTGCGGCCATACGTGGCGGAATTCGATCGGCGCTTCCAGGCCCAGCCAGCGCTGCAGTTTTTCCGGCAGCTTGGCCAGCTTGTCCGGCGGCAGCGGCTGCATCGGCGCGATATCTTCCGGCGCCGGCACCTCGGGCATGGCGGTCTGGTGCTCGAAGCCGGTTTCCTCGATCTGGAACGAGATCGAGCCGTTCAAGATCGGCTGCCCGTGCTGGATCGCCACCACCCGGCGCGAGGAGAATGTGCCGCCGTCGCGGGTGCGCTCCACGCTGTACACGATCGGCGCGTCGATATCGCCGGCGCGCAGGAAATAGGCATGCAGCGAATGCGCCGCGCGCGAGGATTCCACCGTCTGCTGCGCGGCCGACAGCGCCTGCCCCAGCACCTGCCCGCCGAACACGAAGCGCGTGCCGATATCGCGGCTCTGGCCGCGGAACAGGTTGTCTTCCAGGCGTTCGAGCTGCAGCAGATCGACCAGCTCGCGGACGTGGTTTTCCGTCATGTCAAAGCATTCCAGGGGGCATCGGGCCAAGGGGAGTCGGGGTGACGGCCCGCAACGCCGAATTATAGCCGGCGCCGGCCCTTCACCCCTGCGCCGGCCGCGGCGGCAGGCGGTTCAGGCCACTGCCGGCCAGCACCTCGGCCCAGGGGAACAGCGGGCCGGGGTCGAGCTTGCGCGGCACCTCGCGGCTGGGATCGTCGCTGGCCGGCAGGCGGGCCAGGTCAAGGTCCTCATGGCCGGCGATATCGCGCAGCTGGGGGAATTCGGCGCGCAGATGAGCCAGCAGGCCGCGCAGCGCGTCGATCTGCGCGGCGGGGTAGGGCTCGGTCATGGTCTGCTTGTCCGCATGCCACCAGTCCGGATAGCGGCCCAGGTTCACCAGTTCGATGCCGATCGAGTGCGGATTGAAGCCGCGCACGTGGTGCGCCACGCGCGTGCCGGGCGCGTAGCGCCAGATCGCGCCGTCGCGGTCGATGTAGTAGTGCCCGCAGTTGCCGGTGCCGCTGTCGTGGACGATGCGCTCGCCGTACTCGCGCGCGGTGGCCAGGTCGGGCAGTTCGGTGCAGTGGATCACCACCAGTTCGACGGCGGCGGCGGGGCGCTCGGGCAGGCGGTCGACGTAGGGCAGGAAGCGGTCGCGGATGGTCGGTTCAGGCATGCGGGCGAGTCTCGCATGCGGCCCGGTATCATAGGCAACCTGCATACCCCGCTCTTGGAGACCGCGATGCGCGGCCAGATCATTCTTTCCCACGGTTCGGATTCCGGCCCGGATGCCACCAAGGTCAGCGCGCTGGCCGCCATCGCCGAATCGCTGGGCTGGTCCACGCAGCGGCCCGACTATCGCGAGGAGGATCGCCAGGGCTACGCCGGCTCGGTGGCTCCGCGCGTGGCGCGCCTGCGCGCGGCGATCGATGCGCTGGATGCGCCGCCGGTGCTGGTCGGTTCCAGCATGGGGGCCTTCGCTTCCGGCCTGGCCTCGCTGGAGCGGCCCGTGGCGGGCCTGTTCCTGCTGGCCACGCCGGTGGCCATTCCCGGCTACCAGGCCGCCTTCGATCTGCGCCAGGACGTGCCGACCCTGCTGGTCCACGGCTGGCATGACGAGCTCTGTCCGCTCGACGACCTGCACGATTTCGCGCGCCGCCGCAGCCTGCCGCTGCTGGTGCTGGACGACGAACATCGGCTGAGTTCCAGCGTCGACACGATCGGCGCGCAGTTCCGCTCCTTCCTCGACGCACTGGCGGCCGGCCAGTGAGCGCCTACTTCGCCACCTGCCCGAAGGGCCTGGAATACCTGCTGCGCGACGAACTGGCCGCGCTGGGCGCGGAAGACGCGCGCGAAGCGCTGGCCGGCGTGTATTTCTCCGGCCCGCTGGAGATCGCCTACCGCGCCTGCCTGTGGTCGCGCCTGGCCAGCCGCGTGCTGCTGCCGCTGGCGGAATTCGATGCCCCGGACGGCGACGCGCTGTATGCCGGCGTCGAAGCGATCGACTGGTCCAAACATCTGGCCGCGCACGGCACGCTCGCGGTGGAAGCAGTCACCGCGCAGAGCAAGCTCACGCACAGCCAGTTCATCGCGCTGCGCGTGAAGGACGCCGTGGTCGACCAGTTCCGCCAGCGCGACGGCTCGCGTCCGGACGTGGATACCGAGGAACCGGACGTGCGCATCCATCTGCGCCTGCGCCGCGACCGCGCCACGCTGTCGCTCGACCTGGCCGGCTCGCCGCTGCATCGCCGCGGCTGGCGCGAGCTGCAGGGCGATGCGCCGCTGAAGGAAAACCTCGCCACTGCGATGCTGCTGCGCGCCGGCTGGCCGGCGATGTATGCGCAGGGCGGCGCGCTGCTGGATCCGATGTGCGGCTCCGGCACACTGCTGATCGAAGGCGCGCTGATGGCCGCCGACGTGGCGCCGGGATGGCGCCGCGAATACTTCGGCTTTCTCGGCTGGCTCGGCCACGACATCGCGTTGTGGCGAGGCCTGCTTGAAGAAGCGCGCAGCCGCGCCGAAACCGGTTTGCGCGCGCTGCGCCCGTGCTTCTTCGGCAGCGACGCCGATCCGCGCATGGTGCAGACCGCCAAGCGCAATGCGCAGGAAGCCGGCGTGTCCGGGTTCCTCACCTTGGATCGCCACGATGCGCTGCATGTCGCGCCGCCGCCCGGTTTCGAGCGCGGCCTGGTGATCACCAATCCGCCTTATGGCGAGCGCATGGGCGAACGCGATGCGATGCCCAAGCTGTACCGTGCGCTGGGCGAGGCGCTGAAGCAGCGTTTCGCCGGCTGGCATGCGGCGGTGCTGGCGGGCGATGCCGAGCTGGGCCAAGCCATTCCGCTGCGCGCCAACAAGAAATACGCGCTGTACAACGGCGCGCTGGAAACCGTGCTGCTGCTGTTCGAACTGCGCGCGGCCAACGACACACCGCGCGAAGTAAAGCCGCTGTCGGCCGGCGCGCAGATGCTGAAGAACCGGCTGGAAAAAAATGTGCGCCATCTGCGCAAGCGGCTGGAGCGCGAAGGCATCCATTGCTGGCGCGCCTACGATCAGGATCTGCCGGAATACGCGGCGGCGATCGACGTCTACGGCAATGCCGAGGGCGAGCAGTGGCTGCATGTGCAGGAATACCGCGCGCCGGCGGATATTCCCGTCGAGACCGCGCGCCTGCGCCTGCGCGAGATCGTGCGCGTCGCCGGCGAAACCCTCGCCGTGCCGCGCGAGCGCGTGGCGCTGAAGACACGCGAGCGCGGCAAGGGCGGTTCCAAGTACGGGCAGTTCGACCAGCGCGGCGAATTCGTGCAAGTCGAGGAGGGCGGCCTGTACTTCCTGGTCAATCTCAACGATTACCTGGATACCGGCCTGTTCCTCGACCACCGCCTGGTCCGCGCGCGCCTGCGCGAGCTGGCGCAGGATCGGCGCTTCCTGAATCTGTTCGCCTATACCGCCACCGCGAGCGTCTACGCGGCGGCGGGCGGCGCGCGCGATACCACCAGCGTGGACTTGTCCGGCACCTATCTGGACTGGGCCTCGCGCAATCTTGCGCTGAACGGTTTCACCGGGACGAAACACCGGCTGATGCAGGCCGATGCACTGGAATTCCTGCGCCAGGATCGCGAGCGTTACGGCTTGATCTACGTCGATCCGCCGACATTTTCCAATTCCAAGCGCGCCGAAGACTTCGACGTGCAGCGCGACCACGCCCGCCTGCTGCTGGCCTGTGCGGAGCGGCTGGCCGGCGGCGGGGTGATCGTGTTCTCCAACAATTTCCGGCGCTTCACGCTGGACCGTGCGGCGCTGGAAGAGCGCTTCGAGATCGAGGACTGGAGCGCGGCCAGCATCCCGTTCGACTTCGCCCGCCGGGCCGATATCCACGGTTGCTGGGTGTTGCGTCTGCGGGAGGAGGAATCGCCCTGGGGCGACAGCGTCCGGCATATCCATAACCGGGGTAAACGTTAGAAAACAGTACGGAAAATACTCAGTGCGGATTCAGCCCGCCGGCCCGAGCATGAGCGCCGGCAGACAACGCCGGTACGGCCTCCTTTTCCCGGACCGCCCGCAGCGTTGCCGCCGCCCTTCCGGAGACCGAAAGCCATGAACAAGTCGAAGCCTTCCAGCCTCAAGCGCGTGGTCCTCGCCGCCGCCGTGCTGCTGGGTTGCGCGGCCGCTGCACCGTCCTTCGCCCGCAGCCACGTCAGCGTGGGCATCGGCATCAACCTGCCGGGCGTCAGCGTCGGCTACTCCGACGGCTACCGCGGGCATTACCACCGTCCGTATTACGGCGGTTACGGCTATTACGCTCCGCCGGTGTACTACCGCCCGGCGCCGCGCGTGGTGTACTACGACGAGCCGGTGGTGGTGGAGCGCCCGGTGTACGTGCGCCGTGTGTACGAAGAGCGCGGCTACTACAGCGACGGCTACCGCACGCAGCGCTACTACGACGGCGATTGATTCGCCCCGATGCGCAAAAAAGAGCCCGGCCTAGGCCGGGCTCTTTCGTTTCGGCACTTGGCTGCTTATGGCTTAGTCGGCGGCGTGCCGCCGTTGCTGATGAAGCCGTGCTGCGCGGCGTGCTTTTCCATCTTCTTGAACTGCGCCTTGTCGATCTTGCTGACCGACTGGATCGCGCACGGCGGCTGGTCGCGCGAAATCACGCTTTCGCCCACTTCGCCGCAGACCGCGCCCAGGCCGGCCGCGCGGTTGGATTCATTGGCGCGGAACAGCAACTGCTGGCCGATCCCCAGGCGCGGGCAGTCGGCGGTGAGCTTGACCAGATAGCGGTCCGGGCCGGTGCGCGCGATCACCGTGCGCTGGTCCACGACATACCACTCGTTGACGCGATCCGGGCGCAGGCATTCGCTGACCGGACGCATCGGCTGGCGTGCGGGTTCCTGGCCATCGGCATAAGCCAGTCCGCTGGCGGCAGTCATCGCAAGCAGCAGGATGGCGGTGACGTTTTTCATGGGATACCTCATTAGGGTTGATGGAACTCCCTGTGCTACCCGTTTCCGGGGCTCTTGCCTGGTGAGACCACCGACGTCGTGCGTGCGCATTTGAGCGCCGCCGGGCCGTCGCGTGTCAAGCCTTTGCCCTCGCCGGATCACGGAAAATAAACGGCTGCTGCGGCAAGGTATCTGGATGCGGTTCCCCGAGTCGCCAAGCCCTATCCATAACGTTCGACGGGCCATTTCGTTGCAATGGAGGCGAGCGTGAGCCTGTCGGATATGGAGGTCAGCGCGGACTCGCTGGCGCAGCGTTTCCAGCAGGTGCGCAGCCGCACTTTAGGGCTGTGCGGCGGCCTCGGCGCCGAAGACATGATGGTGCAGTCCATGCCCGATGCCAGTCCTGGCAAATGGCATCTGGCGCACACCACCTGGTTCTTCGAACAGTTCCTGCTCGGCCGCGATCCGGCCTGGCAGCCGCGCCATCCCGAGTGGCATTACCTGTTCAACTCGTACTACCAGACGGTGGGGCCGATGCATGCCCGCCCGCGGCGCGGCCTGCTGTCGCGGCCTGCGCTGGAGGATGTGCTGGACTATCGCCGCCGCATCGAAGACGCCGTGGCGGAACGCCTCGAAGCCGGCCTGGATCCGGCGGGCGCAGCGATCGTGGAACTGGGCATGCAGCACGAACAGCAGCACCAGGAGCTGCTGCTTACGGACATCCAGCATGCGTTGTGGTGCAACCCGCTGCATCCGGCCTATGACGAAACCCTGGCTTCCGCACAGACCGGCACACCGGCGATATCGATGAGCTATATCGATGGCCGCGAAGGCATCGTTGAGATCGGCCACGACGGCCGCGGCTTCTGCTTCGACAACGAAAGCCCGCGCCATCGCGCGCTGCTGCAACCGCACGCGCTCGCCAACCGTCCCGTGACCAATGAAGAGTTCCGCCTGTTCGTGCAGGACGGCGGCTACCGCGAACCCTCGTTGTGGCTTTTCGACGGCTGGGCCACGGTGCAGGCGGAAGGCTGGCAGCATCCGCTGTACTGGCGCGACGACTTGGACAGCGCCTACAGCCTTGGCGGCATCCGCGCGCTCGACCGCGCCGCGCCCGTCACCCAGATCAGCTATTTCGAAGCCGACGCGTTCGCGCGCTGGGCCGGCGCGCGCCTGCCCAGCGAAGCGGAATGGGAAAGCGCCGCCGCCGCGCAACCGGTGCGCGGCAATCTGCTGGACGAACGCGCGCAGCTGCCGCGCGCCGCCACCGGCGAAGGGCTGCTGCAGATGTACGGCGACGTGTGGGAATGGACCGCTTCGCCGTACGTCAGCTATCCCGGCTTCCAGCCGCTGCCCGGTGCGCTGGGCGAATACAACGGCAAATTCATGAACGCGCAATGGGTGCTGCGCGGCGGTTCCTGCGCGACGCCGCGCGAACATATCCGCGCCACCTACCGCAATTTTTTTCCTGCCCAGGCGCGCTGGCAGTTCGCCGGCCTGCGCCTAGCACGCGACCGGTAAGTAAGAGAGCCGACAACAATGAGCCTGCAAGCCCTGGAACCCCGCGACGACGACCGTCGCCCGCCTGCCAGCGAACTATTGGAAATCGTCCAGCGCGGACTGCGCGCGCAGCCGAAGCGCCTGCCGTCCTGGCTGTTCTACGACGAGCGCGGCAGCGAGCTGTTCGAGCAGATCTGCGAGCAGCCGGAGTACTACCTCACCCGCGCGGAAATCGCCCTGCTCGAAGCGCACGCCGGCGATATCGCGCGGGCGCTGGGCCCGGATGTGCGCCTGGTCGAATACGGCAGCGGCAATGCGGTGAAAACGCGCCAGCTGCTGGAGCATCTGGTGTCGCCGGTGTGCTACGTGCCGGTGGAGATCGCCTCCGAAGCGCTGGCCGCCAGCGTGCAGCGCCTGGCCGAACGTTTTCCGTCGTTGCCGATGCAACCGCTGCATGCCGACTTCACCCGTCCGCTGCGCCTGCCGATTCCGCCGCGCGCGCCGCGGCGCACGGTGATTTATTTCCCGGGTTCCACCATCGGCAATTTCGAGCAGCGCGACGCGATCCAGCTGCTGCGCACCATGCGCGACGAGATGGGCGAGGCCGGCGGCGTGCTGATCGGCGTGGACCTGAAGAAGGATGCCGCGCGCATCGAAGCGGCCTATAACGACCGCGCCGGCATCACCGCCGAGTTCACCCTCAATATGCTGGCGCGCCTCAACCGCGAGCTGGGCAGCGATTTCCGCCTCGACGCGTATCGCCACCGCGCGCACTACAACCCGCTGGCAGGGCGCATCGAGACGCACATCATCAGCACGCGCGAACAGAAGGTGCGGGTGGGCCGCATGCTTGCCACCTTCGCCGAGGACGAGGCGATGCTGGTGGAGTACAGCTGCAAGTATTCGCCGGAAGACTTTGCCGCGATGGCGCACAAGGCGGGGCTCGAAGTGGCGAAGGTCTGGCTGGATCCGGAGCAGCTGTTCTCCGTGCAATACCTGGTCCGCCGCGCCGGTTGACGCTGCCGAATCCGTCGCTTAGACGTCATCCCGGCGCAGGCCGGGATCCAGTAGCGTTACCGCTTGATCGTTGCGGGACGCTCAAGGTTCCATCTTTCAGCGCTTGCACCTGCACAAAGGGTGACGTAACCGGATCCCGGCCTGTGCCGGGACGACGGGTTAGGAGACGTTACGCCGGCCTGCGCGCCCCCAGCTGCACCAGAATCTCCTGCGCAGTGCGGATCCGCTCCGCCGCCCCCGGCAGTTCCAGCAGCACCTTCAGCTTGTCCTGCCCGTCCAGCTTGTACACGCGCGGCTGGCCCTGGATCAGGCGGATGATCCCCATCGGATCCAGCTCGGGTTTCTCGCGGAAAGTGATGCGCCCGCCGTTCGGGCCGAAGTCCAGCTTGCGGATACCCAGCGGCGTCGCCATCAGTTTCAGGCCAGCGATGGCGAACAGCGTCCTGGTCGGTTCCGGCAATAAACCGAAGCGGTCGATCATTTCCACCTGCAGGTCGCGCAGCGCTTCGTCGTGGCGCGCGCTGGCGATGCGCTTGTACAGGGTCAGGCGGGTGTGCACGTCGGGCAGATAGTCGTCCGGAATCAGCGCGGGCAGATGCAGTTCCACCTCGGTCTCGTGTTCCGAACTGAGATCGAAGTCCGGCACCTTGCCCGACTTCAGCGCACGCACCGCGCGCTCCAGCAGCTCGGTGTACAAGCCGAAGCCGATCTCCTGGATCTGGCCCGACTGCTCGTCGCCCAGCAGCTCGCCCGCGCCGCGGATCTCCAGGTCATGCGTGGCCAGCGTAAAGCCCGCGCCCAGTTCCTCCAGCGACGCCAGCGCTTCCAGGCGCTTCTCCGCACCGGCCGTCATCGCTTTGCGATCCGGCACGATCAGATACGCATAGGCGCGATGGTGCGAACGGCCCACGCGCCCGCGCAGCTGATGCAGCTGCGCCAGGCCGAAGCGGTCGGCGCGGTCGATGATGATGGTGTTGGCGGTGGGGATATCGATGCCGGTCTCGATGATGGTGGTGCACACCAGCACGTTGAAACGCTGGCGGTGGAAATCCGCCATCACCTGTTCGAGTTCCCGCTCGGCCATCTGGCCGTGGGCGATGCCGATGCGCGCTTCCGGGATCAGCTCCTGCAGCTCGCGCGCGGTGCGGTCGATGCTCTCCACCTCGTTGTGCAGGAAGTACACCTGGCCGCCGCGCGCCAGCTCGCGCTGGAACGCCTCGCGCACGGTGGCCGGATCCCACGCGCTGACGAAGGTGCGCACCGCCATGCGATGCGCCGGCGGGGTGGCGATCAAGGACAGATCGCGCAGCCCGGCCATCGCCATGTTCAAGGTGCGCGGGATCGGCGTGGCGGTCATGGTCAACAGATCCACTTCGGCGCGCAGCTTTTTCAGCTGCTCCTTCTGGCGCACGCCGAAGCGCTGCTCCTCGTCGACGATGACCAGGCCCAGGTTCTTGAAGCGGATATCCGGCTGCAGCAGCTTGTGCGTGCCGATGATCACGTCGATCTGGCCGTCGGCCAGGCGCTTCAGCGCCTCGTTCACTTCCTTGGTGGACTTGAAGCGCGACAGCACGTCCACGCGCACCGGCCAGTCGGCGAAGCGGTCGGCGAAGTTGCGGAAGTGCTGCTGCGCCAGCAGGGTGGTGGGCACCAGCACCGCCACCTGCCTGCCGGCGGTGGCGGCGGCGAAGGCGGCGCGCAGCGCCACCTCGGTCTTGCCGAAGCCGACGTCGCCGCAGATCACGCGGTCCATCGCGCGCGGCGCGGCGAGATCGCCGAGCACGGCGTCGATCGCCTGCGCCTGGTCCGGGGTTTCCTCGAACGGGAAGGTGGCGCCGAATTCTTCGATCAGTTGCCGATCGATCGGCAGCGATTCACCGCCGCGCGCCTCGCGCTGCGCGTAGATCGCCAGCAGCTCGGCGGCCACGTCGCGCACCTTTTCCGCGGCCCGGCGGCGTGCGCGCTCCCAGGCGTCGCCGCCCAGCGAATGCAGCGGCGCCAGTTCCGGCGCGGTGCCGGTGTAGCGGCTGACCAGGCCCAGCTGCGCCACCGGCACGTAGAGCTTGTCGCCCTTGGCGTATTCGATGATGAGGAACTCGCCCTCGGTGCCGCCCAGCTCCATCGACACCAGGCCCTGGTAGCGGCCCACGCCGTGGTCGACGTGCACGATAGGCGCGCCGATGGTGAGTTCGGTCAGGTCGCGGATGATCGCGTCCGGATCGCGCGCCGCGCCGCGGCGGCGCTTGCGTTCGGTGCGCACGCGCTCGCCGTACAGTTCGCGCTCGGTCAGCACGGTGATTGCCGGCGCCTTCAGCGCGAAGCCCTGTTCCAGGCCCGCGATGGCGATGGCGAACTTCGGGCCGCTGCCGTCCGCGGCCAGGAAGCGCGGCCAGCCGTCGATGCTGTCGGGTTTCAGTCCGGCCGCGGCCAGCGTCTCGATCAGCGCCTCGCGGCGTCCGGCCGAGTCGGCGGCGATCAGCACGCGGCCCGGATAATTGACCAGGAAATGGCGCAGCGAGGTGCCCGGTTCCTCGCCCTTGCGGTTGAGCGGCAGTTCCGGCGCCGGCTGGGTGCCGATATCGGTGGCGTGCTCATGGCCGCTGGCGACCACTTCCACGCGCAGGCGCCGGTTGAGCTGCTCGCGCAGCTGTTCCGGCGGCAGGTACAGCTCGGCCGGCGGCAGCACGGGGCGTTCGATGTCGTGCGCGCGCTGGTCGTAGCGCTCGCCGGTCTGCTGCCAGAACTGCTCGGACGACTCCAGCGTGCCCTCGCCGAGCAGGAACACCGCGCCTTCGGCCAGGTAGTCGAACAAGGTGGCGGTCTGCTCGAAGAACAGCGGCAGGTAGTACTCGATGCCGCCGGGCGTCACGCCTTCCTTCATGTCCTGGTAGAGCGGGCAGCGGCGCACGTCGATCGGGAAGCGCTCGCGCAGCTTGCCGCGGAAATCCTTGGCGGCCTGCTCGGTCAGCGGGAATTCGCGCGCGGGCAGCAGCTCGACTTTTTCCACCGGCTGCTGCGAGCGCTGCGTTTCCGGATCGAAGCTGCGGATCGATTCCACTTCGTCGTCGAACAGCTCGATGCGGTAGGGCTCGCCCGCGCCCATCGGATAGATGTCGATCAGCGCGCCGCGCACGGCGAAGTCGCCGGGTTCGGCCACCTGCGGCACGTTGCGGTAGCCGGCGGCCTCCAGGCGGCGCTGCTCGGCGGACATGTCCAGCTTCTGGCCCTTCCGCAGCACCAGGCCGGAACCGGTCACATGGCTGTGCGGCGCGATGCGCTGCATCAGCGTCGCCACCGGCACCACCAGCACGCCGCGACTGGTCGACGGCAGGCTGTACAGGGTGGCGATGCGCTGCGAGACGATCTCCGGGTGCGGGCTGAAGATGTCGTAGGGCAGGGTTTCCCAGTCGGGGAAGTGCAGCACTGGCAGGTCGCCGGCGAACAGCCGCAGTTCGTCCTCCAGCGCGTGCGCGCGCTGCGTGTCGCGCGTCACTGCTACCAGCAGTCCGGCATGCGCGCGAGCGGCCTCGGCCACCAGCAGGGCGCGCGCCGACCCGTGCGGCGGCGTCCAGTAGCGGCGGTGCTTGGGCGTGGTGGGAAGGGTGGGAAGCAGAATGGGACTGGGCATGTGGCGCTGGCGTTCCGTGGCGCCGGCCGGGACGGCCGCGCCGGTGAAAGCGGGCAAGTGTAACGCGACCGCCCCGGTTGGCCGGGGCGGTCGGAAGTCATATGGGAGTTTGCGAAGGTCTTTGCCAGGCCTGCGCGAAGCTGCTTTAAAGCTGCAGCGCGATCTGGGTGGTGCCGGGTTCTTCCGGGCTCAGGCGGCGCACGAAGCCCAGTTCCTTGCACAGCTGCAGCATCGGGCGGTTTTCCAGCAGCACATAGCCCCACAGCTCGGTCAGGCCGCGGTGGCGGGAATCGTCCACCAGCCGCTGCATCAGCAGGGCGCCCAGGCCGACCCGGGCCCAGTCGCGCTCGACCAGCACCGAGAACTCGGCGCTGTTCGCCACCTCGTCCACATAGATCCGGCCCACGCCGCGCATCTCCGCCGGCTGCACGGTCTCGTCCATCAGCACGTAGGCGCTTTCGATGGCCGGGTCGACCCGGCTCAGCCGCTGCGCCATCGGCGCCGGCAGCTCGGACATGGCGTGCAGGAAGCGGCGGCGGATGTCCTCCGGCGACAGCCGGCCGAAGCAGCGCTGCAGCGCGGCCACGTCGCCCGGCTCGATCGCGCGCAGGCGCAGCTCGCGGCCATCCCGGGTCGTCACCAGCTCGCCCTTGGCGGAGCTGCGGACTTCGGCCAGCCGGGGCCGGGCGAAGCGCTCGCTGCTGGGCGGGGGGAGGGGGCGATGGGCGGGGGACATTTCGGTAAGAAGGTTCGCAGCCATGTTCCATACTTTACCGTATTGTGTGCATCGCAACATGAACAAAACTCGCGTATGGACGCGGCTTTACGCCACGGGCCTGGCTGTTCATGTTGCGGTCCGGCACACCTCCGGGGAGACGCCTTCCGGCCAAATCGCCACAATGCGCGGACGGTCGGCCACGCGGCGTCGGCAGGGAGTGAAGGCATGGGCAAGGCCGGCAAGGGCATCACCGTCGATCAGCTGGAGGCTCTTTGCGGGGCCTGGCCCGGGGTGACCCGCGATATCAAATGGGGCGAGGACCTGGTCTTCAGCGTCGGCGGCAAGATGTTCGCGATCACCCGGGCGGAGCAGTCCGCTCATGGCCAGCGCCTGGCGCTGAAGGTGGCCGACGAGCGCTTTCTGGAGCTGACCGACCAGCCGGGCATCGTCCCCTCGCCGTATCTGGCCCGCGCGCACTGGGTCGCCATCACCGAGCCGCAGCGCTTCGCCACCGGCGAGCTGGCCGCGATGGTGCGCGATTCCTACACCCTGGTCCGCGCCAAGCTCACCAAGAAACTGCAGAAAGAGCTGGCGCCCCTGCCGCCGGCCTGACCCTGCCGGCCCGATATCTTCTGGAGACATGATGAAACAGCATCTCGGCGCCCTGGCGCTGCTCGTGGCCGACTACGACCAGGCCATCGCCTGGTACACCCGCGTGCTGAACTTCGAACTGATCGAAGACATCCGCATGGACGAGGAAAAGCGCTGGGTGGTGCTGGCGCCGCGCGGCTCCACCGAAACGCGCCTGCTGCTGGCGCGCGCCAGCAACGAGGAACAGCGCGCCTCGATCGGCCACCAGGCCGGCGGCCGCGTATTCCTGCTGCTCAATACCGACGATTTCTGGCGCGACTACGAGCGCATGAAGGCCGCCGGCTGCAGCTTCTGCGAGGAGCCGCGCGACGAGGCCTACGGCATCGTGGTGGTGTTCCAGGACCTGTACGGCAACAAGTGGGACCTGCTGCAGCGCAAGTGAGGCGCGGGCTCAGTCCGCGATATCGGGCTCGAAGAAGCTCCACGCCACATCGGGGAAGCGCGCCTTCATCGCGCGCTCCACCGCATTGATGTTGTGGATCAGCGCGAGATTGTCCGCCGCCGGCGCCATGCGCGCCTTGACCGAGACCATCACATCCGGGCCGAGCTGCAAGGTGATCAGGTTCAGCACCTCGGCCACTTCCGGCCGCTCGGCCAGGAAATCCAGCAGTTCCTTGCGGCGGCGCGGCTCCACGCCCTGGCCGATCAGCAGCGCCTTCACTTCGATCGCCACGGCTACCGCAACCGCTACCAGCAGCACGCCGATGGCGATGGTGCCCAGCGCGTCGAACAGCAGGTTGCCGGTAAGGATGGTCGCCAGGATCGCCAGCAGGGCCAGCACCAGGCCGAGCAGGGCGGCGAGGTCTTCGCCGAAGATCACCAGCAGCTCGCTCGAACGCGTCTGGCGGAACCACTGCCACAGGCTCAAGCCGTCGCGCGCCTTGTTCACTTCCTGCATGCAGCCGCGCATCGAGATGCCTTCCATCACGATGCCGAACACCAGCACGCCCACGGCCAGCCACGGACGCTGCAGCGGCTCGGGCGAGCCGAGCTTGTGCACGCCTTCGTAGATGGAAAACATGCCGCCCACGCTGAACAGCAGGATCGCCACCAGGAACGACCAGAAATACAGCGCGCGGCCCCAGCCCAGCGGATAGTCCTCGCTGGGCGGGCGCTTGGCCTGGCGCATGCCAAGCAGGAGCAGGCCCTGGTTGCCGCAGTCGGCCAGCGAATGGATCGCCTCGGCCAGCATCGCGCCGGAGCCGGTCAGCACCGCGGCGACGAGCTTGCTGACAAAGATGGCGAAGTTGGCGCCGAGCGCCAGCAGGATCGCCTTCAACGAATTGGCATGACCGGACATCGATTCTTCCCTGAAACCCTGCAGTGATTGAAAGCGCTTGGATTAAAAGCCGGCGTCAGCGGATGCCGACGCCGCGGTGATTAAAGGCCCGCGTCAGCGGATGCCGACGCCCAGGCCCACGCCGAAATGCACGTTGTTCTTGCCGCTGCTCAGCTCGCTAGCCGTCCACACGTGGGCCTGGTTCACCTTCACCAGCGGGAACACATACGGCGCTTCGCCGACCTTGCCGGCGCGGCTGCCGCTGATCTGGCCGTCGACGGTCAGCAGCGCGCCGGCCGGGTAGTCCATCGATTCCACATAGCCGGGCATGGTGGCGATAAAGCGGCCCATGCCGCTGTCGTTCGCCTTCGGCCGCTGCGAGCCGTCCAGCGGATAGGCCAGCACTTCGATCTCGCTGTGGTCGGTAAGGTTGTGCACGGCGACCACGCGGCCGCCCCAGATCACCGGCGCATTGCTGTAGCGCTCCGGCGCCTCGGCCACGTTGACCGGTGCGGCGGCGACGGTGCCGGTGGCCTTGTAGATCGGCGCGGGCGCGCAGGCGCTCAGGCCGAGCAGGGCGGCGACTGCCGCCAGGCGGAAGACGAGGGTGGCGTTGGCAATGCGCATGGTCGGTCTCCTGCTTGCGTTGGGCCTGCCCACGACGTGTCCACGCGTGGGCGCGAATGCGGCGCCCAGCTTAGCGGCGGGTGGGTTTGCGCGGTAGCGCCGGCTCGCCGGCGTCTTCGATCAGCCAGTCCAGGCGCCAGGTCGCCGGTTGTTCCTGCGACAGCAGCCGGCTCATCGCGCGCAGCGGCTCGCGCAGCACGTCGTCGAGCTTCCACGGCGCATTGAGGATGACCATGCCCGAACCGTTGAGGCGCAGCGGCGAGTCGTCCGGCCGCACCAGCAGTTCCGCGCGCAGCGCGCGGCGCGCGCCGCTGTGCTGCACCCAGCGCAGGAACGGCTGCACCTGGCTGCGCAGCTTGATCGGATACCACACGGCGTACATGCCGGTGGGCCAGCGCAGCAGCGCTGCCTTCAGGGCCTGCTCGATCACGCGGTACTCGGCTTCCTGCGCCTCGTACGGCGGATCGATCAGTACCAGTCCGCGCTTTTCCTTCGGCGGCAGCAAGGCTTTCATCGCCTCGTAGCCGTTGCGCTCGTGCACGTGCACGCGGCGGTCGTGATGGAACAGCTCGCGCAGGCGCACGGCTTCTTCCGGATGCAGCTCGCACAGCTGCGCGCTGTCGATATCGCGCATCGCGTTGGCGGCCTGCAGCGGCGAGCCCGGGTAGAGCCGCAAGCCGTCCTCGTTGCCGGGCAGGGCGATGATCGCGTCCAGCCAGTGCCGCAGCAGCGGCGGCAGCGGGCCGGCGTTCGGGCCCTGATGCAGGTCCGGAAACAGCAGGCGCGCGATGCCGTCCTTGTACTCGCCGGTCTTGCCCGCCTCGACGCCATCCAGCGCATAGCAGCCGCTGCCGGCGTGCGTGTCGATCAGGCAGAACGGCGTGGACTTGGCCTTCAGCGCCTCGACCAGGGCGAACAGCACGGTGTGCTTGAGGACGTCGGCGAAATTGCCGGCATGGTAGGCGTGGCGATAGTTCATGGGATCACAGCAGGCCGGCGGGGCGGTGAGTATAGGACGCCTTATCCCGCATGAAGCCTTATCCAGAGTTGTTTCCTGCGTCGGCAGGCTGGCATCCTCCGATTCATGCGCCGCCGCCTCTTCCCGTCACTACGCCGCTCCCGCGCCCTGTTCGCGCTGGCGCTGTGCGCGTGGCTGCTGATGGCGAGCATGGCCTGGGCCGCCGGCGGCTGCTGCGATGGCATGCAGGCGGCGCCGGCCAAGGCGATGGTGATGGATGGCCATGCCGCCGTGCACGGCATGCACGATGCGCAGCCGTCGCCACCGCACAGCCATGGCCAGTGGGCGCCGGACTGCACCTGCGCGCATGCGCCGGCCAATCTGGCCGGCGTGGCGAATGTCGCCGCCGCGCATCCTTCGCCCGAACGCCTGGGCTTGCCGCGCGGCATCGAAGCCGCGCCGCAGCCGCCTGCCAAACCCCCGTTAAGGCCCCCGTCGGCCTGATCTGTCGTGCACTGAGCGGCCAGCGGCCGTCCTTTTCCATGCCTGCACGGCAGGCACGCGCATGACGGAGCATCACCATGAACAAGCAGGATCCGCACGGCATCCATCTGCCGCGTCGGCGTTTCGTGCAAGGGCTGGCCCTGGGCGGCGTCGCCGCCGGCCTCGGCCTGTGGCGCGGCGATGCGCTGGCGCAGATCGCGCAGACGCCGCGCGCCGAACTGAGCGGCACGCATTTCGAACTGGAGATCGGCGAGCTGCCGGTCGATTTCACCGGCCGCCGGCGTCTCGCCACGGTAGTTAATGGCCAGCTGCCCGCACCGCTGCTGCGCTGGCGCCAGGGCGACACCATCACCTTGCGCGTGCGCAACCGCCTGGCGGTGAGCAGTTCCATCCATTGGCACGGCATGGTGCTGCCGGCGGATATGGATGGCGTGCCAGGCATCAGCTTCGACGGCATTCCGGCGGGCGGCGAATATCTCTACCGCTTTACCGTGAACCAGGCAGGCACCTACTGGTACCACAGCCATTCGCGTTTCCAGGAGCAGACCGGCCTGTATGGGCCGATCGTGATCGAGCCGCGCAATGGCGAACGCCATCCGGCGCAGCGCGACTACACCATCCTGCTCAGCGAATGGACGGACACCGATCCCGAACGCATCTACGCCAACCTCAAGAAGCAGAGCGACTACTACAACCTCGGCAAGCGCACGGCCGGCGATTTCCTCAGCGACATCAGAAAGCAGGGCTTGAGCGATGCGCTGGCCGAACGGCGCATGTGGCAGCAGATGCGCATGGATCCCACCGATCTGGCGGATGTTTCCGCGATGGCCTACACCTATCTGGTCAATGGCCACGCGCCCGCGGGCAACTGGACCGGCCTGTTCAATGCAGGCGAGAAAGTGCGCCTGCGCTTTATCAACGGCTCGTCGATGACCTTCTTCGACGTGCGCATCCCCGGCCTGAAGATGACCGTGGTCGCCGCCGATGGCCAGCCGGTGGAACCGGTGACGGTGGACGAATTCCGCATCGGCACCGCCGAGACCTACGACGTGATCGTGGAACCCGCGGCCGACCGCGCCTGGACCATCTTCGCGCAGAGCATGGACCGCAGCGGCTACGCCCGCGCCACGCTGGCGCCGCACGCGGGCATGCTGGCCGACGTGCCGGCGCTTGATCCGCGTCCGCTGCTGAGCATGGGCGACATGATGGGTTCGATGGAGCACGGCATGGGCGGCATGGCGCATGGCGGCCACGACATGGCTGCGATGCCCGCGCTCAAGACCGGCGTGGAAGTGGATATGCGCGTGGCGCAGCCGCGCCGCAATCTGGACGATCCGGGCGTGGGCCTGCGCGACACCGGCCGCCGCGCGCTGACGTACGCCGACCTGCACGCAGTGGATGCGCCGATCTCGCCCGAGGTCGGCCGCGAACTCACCCTGCGCCTCACCGGCAATATGGAGCGCTATCTGTGGTCGTTCGACGGCACGCGCTTCTCGCACGCCGAGCCGCTGCGCCTGAAGCATGGCGAGCGCGTGCGTATCACCCTGGTCAACGACACCATGATGACCCACCCGATCCATCTGCACGGCATGTGGAGCGAGCTGGAGAACGCGCATGGCGACTTCCAGGTGCGCAAGCACACCGTGGTGGTGCAGCCGGCGCAGCAGCTGAGCTATCGCGTCAACGCGGATGCGCTCGGCCGCTGGGCTTACCACTGCCATCTGCTCTACCACATGGAAGCGGGCATGTTCCGCGAAGTGGTGGTGGCATGACGACGCTGCGCCACGCCATCGCCACGCTGCTGTTGGCGCTGCCGCTTGCGGCATCGGCGCAGGACGGCATGGAAGGGCACGAGCATCACCATTCGCCGGCGCCCGCGAAACCTGCTGTCAAGGCGTCCGCGCAGCACGAGGCGATGGACGATATGCCCGGCATGCAGATGGGGACGGATAACAACGATCCGCCGAAGCAGGCCAAGGACGAACACGCGGGCCACGCCATGCCCGCAACGCTGCCGCCGAACGACCACGTCCCGCCGCCTCCTCCGCAGATCCAGCCTGCGTCCATGCCGCCGGAACATATGGCGGACATGATGCAGATGGACGACCTGGCCAGGCGCGGCATGTGGCTGTTCGATCGCCTCGAACGCACGCGCGGCATCGGCGGCGACTACGCTACTGCGTGGGAAGCCGAGGGCTGGTGGGGCAGCGATACGAACCGCGTGTGGCTGCGCACGGAAGGCGAGCGCAGCGCTGCAGGCACACAGGATGCGCGCGCCGAAGTGCTGTGGGGCCACGCCTTCAGCACGTTCTGGGACTGGCAGCTCGGTGTACGCCACGACTTCGGCCATGGTCCGGATCGCCAGTGGCTGGCATTCGGCGTGCAGGGACTGGCGCCGTACTGGTTCGAAACGCAGGCGACGTTCTACGCCGGTCCGCAGGGACGCACCGCGCTGCGCCTGCAGACCAGCTATGACCTGCGCTTCACCCAGCGCCTGATCCTGGCGCCTGAGCTGGAATTGAATCTCTACGGCAAAGACGACCCGTTGCGCGGCATCCGTGCCGGCCTGTCCGAGGCGGAAGCCGGCCTGCGCCTGCGCTATGAGTTCAGTCGCCGCTTTGCGCCGTATATCGGCGTCAAGCATGCGCGGCGTTTCGGCGAAGCCACCAGCTTTCCGCGTCGCGAGACGACCTGGCTGGCCGGCGTCTGGTTGTGGTTCTGAGGAGGATCGAACGATGAGAGCTTTTCTGTTCCTGCTGGTGCTCGCCGCGATTGCCGTGGTGGCCTTCGTGTACTCGGGTGTGTATCCGATCGGTGCGGATCAGCCGCATTGGTCGGTGACCGAGCGTACGGTGACTGTGTTGCGCGATCGTTCGGTCGAGAAGCAGGCAGCGAGTATCGCTGTACCTGCACTGGATGATCCGGCGCGTATTCGCCGCGGCGCGATGCACTATGCGCAGATGTGCAGCTCCTGCCATCTCACGCCCGGCATGCGCGATACCGAGCTGCGCAAGGGGCTGTATCCGCAGCCGCCGGATCTGGCGCGCCATGGCGTGCACGATCCCGCGGAGGCGTTCTGGACGATCAAGCACGGCATCAAGATGAGTGCGATGCCGGCCTGGGGCCGCAGCCATGACGACGCAGCGATCTGGGATATGGTCGCCTTCCTGCAGGTGCTGCCGAAGCAGGATGAAGCGGCGTTCGAGGCGATGGCCGGATCGGCGGGGGATGATGGGCATGGTGGTGGGCATCACCATCATGGCCATGAGGAACATGATGATGACGATGCGCCTGCGCCCGCCGCATCAAGTGCCGAACACCATCACTGACTCCAAGCCCCGCGCAACCTGCCCCCTCTCCCCTCCGGGGAGAGGGTTGGGGTGAGGGGCCGGGCGGAGTGAAGCGCTGAGTGTCACTGCAGGCTAAGGAAGATCTTCTTCGCTCCGTACAAAAGCCGCCACTAGAGCGGCCCCTCATCCGGCTGCCGCCGCCTTCCTCGCTCCTCTACGCGAAAAGGGCACAGGGATGTGCCCGGCTTTGATGAGCGAGGAAAGCTGCGCACATCCATGTGCGCTCCCCGCGTGCTCCCCGGAGGGGAGAAGGGCTTCTTTAGCGACGCTCTCAGTAAGCGAGCGTAACGCGCTTGTTCTCCGCATCACGCTTCTCAACGCGATCCAGCAAGCCAACCGCATAGTCCGCAATCGAAATGCGGCTGTTGCCTTCCGCATCGACCAGCAACTGCTCGCCGCCGACGCGGTACTTGCCGGTGCGCTCGCCCGGCTCGATCAAGGCGGCGGGGCTGAGATAGGTCCAGGTCACATCGCCATGGCTGGCACGGAATACTTCCAGCGCCTTGCCCTGCGCTTCCGCTTCCGGCTTCCACGCCGCGGGGAAATGCGGATCGTCGATCACGCGCTTGCCCGGCGCCACTTCCAGCGTGCCCGCGCCACCCACCCAGAACAGCCGCGGCACGCCGGCCTTCGGCAGATTCTCCAGCAGCACGCGGGCATTCGACGGCACCAGCTCCGGATTGCCATCGCGGCGCGCCGACAGGCTGGCCACCACGGCATCGGCGCCGCGCACGGCATCGGTCCAGCTTTCGGGTTTGGCCACATCACCCGTGACCACGGTCAGCCTGGCGTTCTTCTGCGGCAGGCGCGAAGGATCGCGTACCACCGCGACCACGTCGTAGTCGCGCGTCAGCGCTTCGTCGAGGATGCCCTGGCCGATATGGCCGGTGGCGCCGAACAGTGCGATTTTCATGAGCGATCTCCAGTGAGGGATAGTCGAAAGAGAAAAGAGGGCGGCGGGATGCGCTGGCTCAAGGCCACTTCATCTCGCCTTTGCTGACTTTTGCGCTGAGTTCCAGCGAGGCCTTCTGGCCGGCCTTCGGGTAGCGCTGCTCCATCGCGGACACCAGCGCGGCGGCATCCTTGGCTTTGGCCGCCTCGGTGTCGTAGGTCTCGATGTAGTTGCGGGTGAAGCGCACCTGGCTCAGATCGAACGGCGCGCCGGCCTGATAGTGGCCAGGCACGACCATGGCGGGCTTGAGTTTCTCGATGCGCTCGAGCGTGGCGATCCACTGCGCATGCGACTCGGGCGTCTGCGTATCGGCCATCCACACGTGCAGATTGCCGAACACCACCACGCCGCCGACCACGGCCTTGAGCGAGGGAATCCATACGAAGCTGCGGTCCGGGCTGGGGCCATCCAGCCCCACCACGTCCAGCTCGCGGCCTTCCAGCGTGAGCTTGTCGCCGTCGAGCACGTCGGGCGTGACCAGCGCGGCGGGCGCATCCTGCTTGAGGATCGGACCCCAGTAGGCGAGCTTCGCCTTCGAGCTGGCCTGGATGTGTTCCACCGTCGGCTTGCTGGCGAGGATCTTCGCGTCGGGGAAGGCCGCGTGCAGCACGTCGAGGCCGAAGTAGTAATCCGGATCGCCGTGGCTGATGTAGATGGTGGTCAGGTGCTTGCCGGAAGCCTTGATCTTCTGGACCAGCTTCTGCGCATCGCCCTTGGCGAACTGCGCGTCGATCAGCACTGCGTCGTGCGCGCCTTCGATCAGCACGGAGGCGACCGGGAAGATGCCCTTGTCGCCAGGGTTGTAGATATCGAGCTTCAGCGGCTGGGCCGCATCTTTCGCCTGCGCCGCGCCGGCAAGGCCGGCCAGGGCGAGCGAGAACAGCAGGGCGGTGCGTAGCTTGCGCATGGAGGATGCCTCGCGGTGGGAACGAGGCAAAGCATGCGCCGATCATTGATACGGATATACGTATCAAAGAGTAATTCACTGTAAAGTATGAATTGACAATCGATGGAGGCCTGCATGGCCGGCGAAGTCAATCTCAACCGGCTGGCGGTGTTCGCCGCCCTGGTGCGTGCCGGCTCCTTTACCCGCGCGGCGGAGGAGCTGGGCATGACCAAGGCCATGGTCAGCCAGCATCTGGCGCGGCTGGAGCAGGAGCTGGGCGTGACCCTGCTGGTGCGCAGCACGCGGCGCATGTCGCTGACCGAGGCCGGCGCCATCTTCCATGCCGACTGCGTACGCATCCTCGCCGACGCAGAGGCGGCGATCGAACGCGCGGGCGAGAGCCGGGATGCGCCGCGCGGCACCTTGCGGCTGACCGCTTCGCTCGATTACGGCATCGCGGTGGTGGTGCCGCGGCTGGCCAGCTTCATGCGGCGCTATCCGGCGGTGCAGGTGGACCTGGTGCTGAGCGATCACATCACCGACATGATTGCCGAGCGCTTCGACCTGGCCATCCGCGGCGGCTGGCTGCGCGATTCGACCTTGCGCGCGACGCGGCTGGGCGGCTTCCGTCAATTGCTGGTGGCCGCGCCGGCTTACCTCGCCGAACACGGCACGCCACGCCGCCTCGACGATCTCGCTGCGCACGGGGCGATCGCCATGTCGGCGCTGCCGGTGCCGTTGCGCTGGCCGTTCACCGCGGCGGGCGGCGCGCGCCGCACGGTGCGCCTGCGCCCGGTGGCGCAGGCCAACAGCGCCGCTGCCGTGCGTGGCCTGGTGCTGGCGGCGACGGGCATCGCGGTGCTGCCGGACTATCTGGTGGAGGAGGACATCCGCGCGGGGCGGCTGGTCGCGCTGCTTGCGCAGTACCGCCTGCCGGAAGGCGGCGTGCATGCGGTGTATCCGGGGCGCAAGGCGCCGGCCAAGGTGCGCGCGTTTATCGACCACCTGCAGGACGAGATGGCAGCACGCGCGGCGGATTGAGCGTTACTCGATGACGTTGTGGCTTTCGGCGGTGCCCAGCAATTCCGGTTGCGCCGGTTTCGCGCGGCCGCGATGCAGCAGGGGATGCGCGAACACCGCGGCCAGGATGATCGCCACGCCGAGATAGAACTTGCCATCCAGCTGGTGCTGCTCGCCCAGCAGCAGGATGGCCAGCACGATGGCGTACACCGGCTCCAGGTTTGTCACCATCTGCGTACCGAACGCGCTCATATGGCGCAGCGCCACCAGGGCCAGCGCGAACGGCAGCAGCGTGCAGCCGAAAGCCAGCAGCAGGAGCAGCGCTGCATCGTGCGCACCGGGCAGCATGAAGGCGGGGCCGGGCAGCAGCGGGGCGAGCAGGGTGAGGAACAGCGCGCCGGTGCCCAGCTCGATGCAGGTCACCGTCAGCGGATCGGCGCGTTCGACGAAGCGCTTGTTGAACGCACCGAACAGCGCCACCAGCAAGGCGGACAGCGTGCCCACCGCGATGCCCACCCGCATTTCCGCCGGCACGCCGCCGGCGACCAGGGCCACGCCGGGCACCACGGCCACGCCGATCAGCAGTTCGCGCGGATCGAACTTGCGGCCGGCGATCCATGGCTCGACCAGGGCGAGAAACACCGGCCCCAGCGCGATGCAGGTCGCCGCCACGGAAGCGTTGGCGAGCTTGATCGCCGCATAGAAGGTCAGCCAGTGCAGCGAGACCAGGGCGCCGATGCCCGCATACGCCCAGCGCAGCCGCACCGGCATCGCCTTCAGCCCGCGCCGCACCTTGGCGATCAGCAGCAGCGACGCCGCCACCAGCAGCATGCGCCACCACACCAGCGGCAGTGCCGGCAGGGTGATCAGCTTGCCCAGGATGGCGGTAAAGCCCCACAGCAGGACACAGAAGTGGATCTGCAGGCGGGCTTTGGTGACGGCTTGCATGGGAGGGCGCGGTAAAGGAAGCGGAACCGCATTGTAGGTTGGGGTGAGCCGCAGGCGAACCCCAACGTCGTGGTGCGCTTCAAGGTGGCGATGCCGGGGTTTGCCCGTGGCTCACCCCAAGCTTTGCCATCGACAGCGTCTGGCTTTACTCGTCTTCGTCGTCGGTACCGTCGGCTTTCCAGTACCCGGTCGCGCGCACCCATTCCTTCGGCACGCCACGCCCGGCCAGCATCAAGCGCATATTGCGCGCACGCCGCGATTCGGCGGCGATCCAGTAGAACGCATCGCCCTTCGGCGACAGATGGCGCAAGGCATCTTCAAGCAAGCTGCTCGCCGCGCCATCGACACCATCGCGCTCGAACCACTGCACCTCGCACTGCGCATCGGTGAACAGCAGTTGCCGGTCGGAAGCGTCGGGTATCTCCACCAGCACCGTGGCGGATGTCGACGCCGGCATTTCTTCCAGCCATCGCCCGACGGCCGGCAAGCCGGTCTCGTCCGCCACCAGCACGTAGTGATCGAAATCGTCAGCTACCACGAAAGAGCCGCGCGGCCCGCCCGCACCGATCACATCGCCGGCCTTGGCGGCATTCGCCCAGTTGGAAGCAGGGCCATCGCCATGCAGCACGAAGTCGATGGTCAGTTCGCCGCGTGCGGCATCGTGATGGCGCGGCGTGTAATCGCGCATCGGCGAAGGATCCACGCCAGGGGGAAACTCGATGCCATTCGGCCCGCGCTTGGGGAACACCAGCTCGCCGGCATCGTTGGGGAAGAACAGCTTGACGTGATCGTCCGGCGCGCCGCTGAAGAAGCCTTCCAGTTGCGCACCGCCCAGCACGATGCGCTGCATATGCGGGGTCAGCCGCTCGACGTGCAGCACTTCAAGCCGGCGCATGCGCACTTCATGCATCACCCTGCGGGATTCGTGTTTGCTCATGAAAACCTCGGAACGGATGGGGAACGCCGCCGCTCGAGGCGGGGCGGAAACCGGGTGGCTGGCCGAGGGGCGTGGCGCCGGGGGGAATCAGTCGCAATGGCCGATGTGGGCAGCCGCGACCGGCATTTCAAGCCGGGCGCGCAGCCCGGCCCGATGCCTTTGTGGATGTCACTCGCGGCGAGGACCCGCGGCGATATCGGCGGCGGCCTTTTCCAGGATCGAGGCCACGCGCTGCGTCTCGGCCTTGCTCCAGTCGGAGGCGCCGCGCATCAGCAGGGCATGCTTGAGCGCATGCATGGCATTGCGGATCGACATCGGCATCGACATCCGCGCCGCCATGCGCGCGCTTTCCTCGGTGCGGCTCATCACCGCTTCCACCGCTGCGCGGTTCTCGTCCAGGAAGGCGCGGCCGGCGTCGGTGATGGCGTACAGCTTGCGGCCGCCCTGTTCGTTCTCGATCTGGGCGTGGCCCAGTTCCTCGAGCATGGTCAGGGTGGGATAGATCGCGCCGGGGCTGGGCGAGTAGTGGCCGTGGAACATCTCTTCGATCAGGCGGATCAGCTCGTAGCCGTGGCGCGGCTGCTGCTCGATCAGGGCCAGCAGCAGCAGCTTCAGATCGCCGTGGCCGAACATGCGGCCACCGCCGCCGCGACGACCGCCGCCGCGCAGGCCGGCCCATTCGGCGAAGAAATCGCCGCCCATGCGGTCGCCGAAGTGGTGGCCGCGGCCGAAGTGATGGTCATGGCGATCATGGCGCTCGTAGCGTTCGCCGCCGTCCCAATCCATATCGTCGGCCTGGAAGGGATGGAAGCGCTCGCGCATATAGGCGTGCTGCAGGTGGTGGTACTGGCGGAGGGCGTGGAAGAAGTGGCGGGGACTGCGCATGGCGAATTCCGATATATCGTAAGTTGGCGCTGACGATATATCGGAAGAATATCGAGTGCAAGTGCTCCGGCATCCCGGGATGGGCTGCCGTTTTACCCGTAACCTATTGATCCTGCTAGCGAGTCGAGGCCTTGCCCGAGCGCATCTGCTGCAGCACCTGCTGGCAGGTATTCGGCTGGCCGCCCTGGCTGGCCACCACCAGCGGCAGCAGGGCAGCGGCCGGCGCCGCCAGCACGCCCAGCGCCAGGGCGCCGCCACCGCGCAGCAGCAGCGGGCCGGTATGCACGCCGACATCGGGGTTCTTCAGCGTGCCGCGCACATACAGCGGCGAGCGCAGGGTGAACACGCGCAGGCCCTTGCTGTGCGGCTTTACGTCGAGATCCATCTGCTCGGTGGCGAAGTTCACCTTGCCCTCGACATTGATCAGCGCGTCCTCGGTATCGAAGACGAACAGCCGCGTGTTGAACACGCCATCGTTGGCGGCAAGATCGGAAGCGGCGCAGTTGATCTTCACCACTTTGTCGCCGAACAGCTTGCCGAGCACGATATTGCCCACGTTGAGGCCGGCGGTTTCCAACAGGTTCTTGCTGATCGCGCCATCGTTCATCAGCAACTTCAGTTCGCCATCCGCACTGCCCAGCAGCGCAGCAACCGAGTTGCCGCGCGCCTTGAGGTTGGCGTCGCCGTTGATCTCGCCGAAGCTGGTGTTCATGGCCTGGAAAGTGGGGAACAGCTGCTTGAGCTTGAGCCCGCGCAGGCGCAGGTTGATCGCGCCGCGCATCGGCGCCGCGCTGCCGTCCAGGCGGATGGTGCTGCCGACTCTTCCGCCGGCCACGCCGAAATCCAGCGGGTCGAGCAGCAGCACGCCGTTGTCCATCACCACGTGGGTCTGCAGCGTGTCGATCGGCAGGTCCGCGCCGCGCACGATGCGCGCACCCGTGAAGTGCACATCGGCGTCCATCGCTTGCCAGCGCTCGGTGCGGAACGGTTCCACCGGCAGCACCTTGTCGGCCGGCTGCAGGGTCGCGTCGCCGCGGCGTTGTTTTTCCGCATTGGAATCCGCGCCGATCAGCGGCGCCAGATCGGCGAACTGCAGCAGCTGCGAGCGCAGCGTGCCGCTGAGCTTGGGCCGCGCGCCGCCGGTGACGAAGTCCAGGCTGCCGGCCAGATCGCTGCCGCCGACGCGGCCGCGGAAATTGCGATAGCTGAAGTGGCTGCCGCTGCGCGCGAGGGTCGCGGTGAGGTGGCCTTCGGTAGCGTACGGCGGCGTATCCGGCAGGGTCACGCCGGTGATGGCGTAGAGCTTGGCCATGCTGCTGCCGGAGAACCACAGCTTCACGTCCAGCGCACCCAGATGCAGCGGATCGGTCAGCGTGCCGACCAGGGCGATATGGCTGTCGCCGATATGCACATCCGCCTGCAGCGGAAACGGCCGGTCGGTGTCCTGCAGCGCGATCACGCCGCCGATCTTGCCGCTGCCCTTGAGCGGCGCGCCCTGGTAGCTGCCGGTGGCCTGCCAGGCGAACAGATAGGCGGTGCGCGACGCTTTCGCGTCGACCTTGTCCTCGTCTTTCTCATTGGCGGCGGCCAGCGCCTTGCGCGCGGCGCCGCCGGCGGTGTGCGCGGCCTGTTCGCGCGCATCGTCGGACTGCTGCTGCAGGATCTGGTCGAACGGGATGGCCTGCTGCAGCGGCTCCACTGCCACCTGCAGCTTCACCTTGCTCACTGCATCGTCGTAGCCGATCTGGCCGCGGTCGAAACCGATCGCGCGCAGATCCATCTGCCACGAGGAGGGCTGATCGCTCTGGCCGAAGGCGAAGTTCCAGTTGGCCTTGTCCGCCGCCTGCCGTTCGAGATCGACCACTGGATGCTCGAGCTGCACGCTGGGTATCACGATGCGATGCGCAAGCAGCGGTAATGGCGCCACGCGCACGCGCACCGCATCGAGCTGCGCGAACTGCGGTTGTTTCGCCCATTCGGGATTGGCGATGCGGATATCGCGGGCGATCAGCTCAGGCCATGGAATCAGGCCGCCGATGCCGCCTTCGCCAGGCTCGCGGCGCCACGCCACGCTGAGATCGCCCTGGATCACGAACGGCCGCCCGACCGCCTGGCTCACCTTGTCGTTGATGGTGGGCTTGAGCCGGTTCCAGTCGAACGTGGCGATCACCACCACCACGATGATGATCAACACCACCGGCAGCGCGACCAGCGACCAGATCCACAGCTTGCGGCTTCGCTTCATGCCTTTCTCCCGCGCTTCTTCCATCGTCGAGAGATAACCGCAGGCGCGAAAAAATTGTGTATGCGCCGGGTGTCGCACTCAGAGCCTGTTCACGCTGGGCGCAACGGGTTGATCCAGGTCGTGCGCCGCAGCAGATGCGCGGTATCCGGCGCCGGTTGGGGCTCGCTGCGCTCACCCCAACCCACGCCCACAGTTGATGCCGCTCAGGGCTTGGCTTCGCGCACCGGGATATTGATGCTGCACAGGTCGATCTTGCCTGCCGGGTTGCGATAGAAATCGTCGCGGCGGTTGCGCTTCGCTTCGATCAGCGCGGCGAAAGTGGCGCTGTCGGTGCGCAGCACTTCGATCTTCGGACGGTCCTTCGCCGGCATATCGGCGGCCAGGGTCACCGACTGGATGGTGGTGCGCTGCTCGGGCTTCTCGTAGAAACCCAGCGGACCGGTGCCGCGCGGAAACGCCGAGAGGAATTCCATGCCCTGGATCACCCGGCCGGCCACGGCGAGGTTGCGGTCCAGCCCGCGCGGCGCCTGGCCGATGATGGCGTACAGCGAACTGCCGCTGCCGGTCTCCGGTCCCACGTCGCGCGCCACGCCCACGGCGCCGTAGCAATGGGTCAGCCATTCCTGTCCGCTGGCCTTGTCGCGCGCGGCGGGGAAGCCTTCGACGAAGCCGACTTCGGGCGCGTACACATCGCCATCCACCAGCGCGGTCCACGGCAGCTTGGCGTCGATCGGGCGGGTGTATTCGGCGGGCACGGTCTTCTTGGCCTTGCCCAGCGAACGCAGCTTGCTCTTGTCGCCCTTGTCGTCGTCTTCCGGATCGCCCCACTGCGTGACGAAGTTGTCCTGCACGCGGATGATCGCCAGCCCGTCGAAGTAGTGTTCGTGCACCAGGGTGCGGATATTGTCCGCGTGCAGCGGGGTGAAGTCCGGCGCCAGCTCGATCAGCACCTTGCCCTGCGGCAGGCGCATTTCCAGCAGGTTGTTCGGGTCGGGCTTGCGCCACTCGGACGGCTTGGACTGCTGCAGCAGTTCCTTCGGCGTGGCCGACTTGGTCGCCGGCGGCGTGTCGGCCAGTGCGGGCAGGGCCAGGGCGCAGAGCAGGGAGAGGCCGAGCAGGCGCGGAACGGGGCTGGACATGGCGGACCTTGGCGGTGGTGGCAACCCGCCGGAAGGTAGCAGAGTGCGGGGCTGGCGACGCGGCCCGCAGGTCACTGGCCGTAGGAGCAGGCGCCGATCCAGTCGGGCGGCTGCGGCGACAACTGTTGTGCAACGGCCTGGTAGGCGGGATCCAGTTGCGCCGCGAGCCAGTAAAGCGCCGCCGCGCTCTTCGGATCCCATGGCCCGCTGTAGCCTTTCTCGCCGGCCTGCTCCCGCTCGCGATCGAACTTGACGTGGGTATGCACGAATTCCTCGTGCGTCTTGCTGCCCTCGGCGTACGGTCGCAGCCAGTCCAGCGCCTTCGCCAGCGAAGCGCCCTGCGGCGTGGCGTAGTGCAGCCAGTCGTCGCCGAACGGCTTGGCGGCCAGCGCCGCGGCAACCAGCGGTTGCAGGTCGTACACCACGTAGTGCAGCGCGTCGCGTTCGGCGAAGTCGATCGCTTCGCCGTCGGGCTTGATGTTGTCGGCGATCTGGCGCTCGAACAGTTCGTGCGCGGTCTTCAGCATGGCCACGTCGCCGAGTGCCGCGGCGGCGAGCGTCACCAGCTTTACGCGATGGCTTTGCCAATTATTGGTGGCGGTGCCGGGTTTGTTCTTGTCGGGAAAAACATGGATGCGTTCGATGTAACCCTCGCCGAGCTTGCGCAGCAGCGCGCGTGTGGCATCGCGCGTCGAAGTTGGCAAGGCGGCCGAGGTAAGCACGTAGGCGTCGATCAAGCCGTCAAGGTTGGTCTCGTCGATCGGGTTGAAATCCGGCTGGTAGGTGCCGGACCAGGCGGCGAGATAGTCGTTCACCTGATGCAGATAGCGCGCATCCGCGCTCAGCCGCCACGCCAGCGCGGCCTGCCGCGCCAGCGGCCAGTCGCGTTCGGCTTCGATGCTTTGATCGCGGATGCCTTGATGCGGCAGCGTGCCTTCGGTGTGCACGTGGGCGAGCGCGTGCGGCTTGTCGTCAAGGTGTTTTTCCGCGGCGGCGAGAATCTGCCTGGCGGATGCGTTCTGCTCGCCGGCGCCGGGCGCCTTGGGTTGGCATAGCGTGATGGCGCGGGGCGGAGTCATGCTGCGCCGTACTTGTGCCGATGCGGAGGTGGCGAACAGCGCCGCGACGGCGAGCGACAACGCAAGGGTTCCACGTGCTGGCGACATGAGCGGCTCCGGCCATTCCTTTCGCAGCAGTGTGCCGCGCCGAAGCCCCGCAGAGTGCGAGGCAAGTTCCTGCGGTCAGCCGTGGGCAAGCCGCGCGCGCCGGCCGCCGAACTGCATCCATGCGACCCACGCTGCCAGGACCAGCGCGGCGATGGCCTCCAGCAGGATGAACACGTGAATGCGCGCAGCAATGCCGCACCATGGCGCATAGCGGTAATGGCCGAGCACCAGCAGGCCCGCCGCGGCGTAGAGATAGAGCACGCCGGCGCCGGCGCCGGCCTGCATGCGGCCGCGCCGCACCAGGCGATAGCCCAGCCATGCCAGCGGCGTCATGGCGAACCAGAACGCATCGATGATGTGCGTGTCGATCCACCACGGCTCGGGGTACTGCGCGAAGAACAGCACATTGTCGACATAGTGCAGGATCGACGCCGCCACGTTCGCGGCAAGCAGCCAGCGCAGGATGCGCAGCCGGTCCGCCGGTGCGCTCATGCGGCGCGCTGTCCGGCGGGGCTGGTGCGGCGTACGTTGAACCACGCCAGCGCCTCCTCCCACAGCGGCTGCGCATGCTGGCGGAAGTAACCCATATGGCCCAGCGACCCGATGCCTTCCTTCTTCGCATCGACGTCGCGGCGTTCCAGCGGCGCATGGCGATATCCGGCCACGAAGGCATCGCGCGAGCGGGGCAGGGCCCATAGATCGTCCACCGCGTTGGCGGCGACGATCGGCGTGTGCACGCGCGCATACACCTCCGCGATGTGGGCCATCGCCGGATCGTCGAAGAAGTAATGCGGGAAGCTGCACCAGTGGCGCCAGTCGCGATACACGCCCATCGGCAGGTCTTCGCCCGCGCCGAGCTTTTTCCACGGCATGTAACCAGCCACGCGCGTCAACACCGGCAACAGTACGTTCCACAACAGCCAGATGCGTGTGCGTTCCGGTTGCGGCATCCAGCCATGCCAACCGGCGCCGACGCCGAACAGATACGCACCCGCAAGGCGTTCGTGATTGGGCAGCAGGCCCAGCGCATGGCCGCCGAAGGAATGGCCGACCAGATACAGCGGCATATCGCCTTCGCCCAGATGCTCCACCGCCGCGGCGAGATCGAGCGTCGCCCAGTCGAGAAAGCGCATCTCGAAGCCGCGCAGGCGCGGCGGGCGCGAGGCGCCGACGCCGCGGTAGTCCATCGTCATCACAGTGTAGCCGCGCGCGCTGGCGAACTCGGCGAAGCGGCGATAAAAGCCCTGCGGCACGCCGGTGGCGCTGCCGACCACAATGCGCGCGGTCTCGCTGCCGAGCGCCGGGTAGAGCGTGGCGCCGAGGCGATAGCCATCCTGGGCCACCAGGGTGAGTGTCTGAGCCGAGACGGCATTCATGCGCGAGCTCCCTTCGCCTGGGTCAGTTCGGTACGCAGCAGGTTCAGCAGCATCTCCACCGTATCGTTCACCGGCTTCGCGCTGGCGGCCACGCGCGTCTGGATCAGCGAGCCTTCGTAGGCGGACACGATCAGCGCTGCCCATTGAGCCGCGCGCTTCGCGCCGATGCCGGCATTGACCAGCATCGACGCAACCAGCTCGCGGAATTCGCCGAAGGCGCGTGCCAGCGACTGGCGCAGTTCGGCATCGTCCGGCGTGGATTCCAGCGAGATCGCCGCCAGCGGACAGCCGCGCTCGAAGCCGCTGCGTTCCAGCCGCTTGTGCGCGTGGTTCCACCAGGTCTTCAGCACGTCCACCGGATCGGCGTTCGCAGCGGCCAGCTGCTGCAGGCTCGCCTTGATCTGCGCGGCGCCGGTCTCGATCGCCGCCACCGCCAGATCCGTCTTGCCACCCGGAAAGTGGTGATACAGCACGCCCTTCGGCGCCTGCGCGTCCTGCAGGATTTCGCTCAGGCCTACACCGTGCAGGCCTTTGCGTTGCAGGGAATCGAACATCGCCGCGACGAGGCGTTCGCGGCTGCTGGGAGTGTCGATGGTCTTCATGATGGGTGAATCTATAGACCGGTCGGTCCAGTTGTCAATGCCGGCACCCGAGCCGACATGCACTAGGCTTGCGCCAGGACTCGCCAGGGATGAAGGACCATGTTTCGCGCCACCAACATCCATACCGGCCAGGATGTCGATGCCGAAGACCTGTGGTCGATGGAACCTATCGACCCGGATGGATTCACCTGTCCCGATTGCGGCTCCAAGGTCTATCCCACTTCCTATCGCCCGGAAAACCTGCGCCGCGCGCATTTCGCCGCCAAGCCGAAATGCCCGCCATGGTGTCCGAGCAACGGCGAGGCCGACCTGCTCAAGCGCGCCCGCGCGGAATCGCTGAGCGCGGAGGACGGCAGTTTTCCCGGCTATATGCCGGCGGGTTTCCGCCTGCCGGTGGAGACGGCGCCTGCTGATGCGGCGGCGGGTGCGAGCGTGATCGAAGGGGAGGGCAAGGGACGGCGCGCGCCGTCCGCGCCACCGGAGCAGGGCGCGCGCCAGCGTCCGCGCGTCACCACCAGCTTCCGCGATATCTGCCGCGCCTATCTCAACTTTCCCAATGACCGCCACCGCGAGCTGCATTTCCTTGATCTGTACGGCACCACCTACGACGAAGTGATCTGGCGCCTGCGTACCAAGCAGGATCATCTGATCCGCTATCCGATCCCGCACCTGTTCCATGGCCCGATCGGCTGGCGCGCGCCGGAAGTCACCGACGAACACGCGCTGATCGAGATGGACGTCAAGGAGTGGCACGACGGCAAGCCCGGCCGCCCCTATCAGGTCAAAGTGCTGTGGAGCGACTGGACGCAACGCCAGCGCAGTGCCCTGCTGCGCGAAGTGGAAACCGCGAGCAACGAGGCGAAGGACTTGAAGAAGGCCGGCAGCAAGGACCGCAGCCTGCTGTTCTTCGTCGGCCGGCAGGAGAAGGATGACGATGCCAGCTTCGTGGTGACGGAGCGCAAGCTGATCTGCTGCCTTACCGGTTTCGACGGCCGCCCGGCGGCATCGCGCGGCAAGTCCAAGCCTTGATCTGGTGCGCACGCCGCGCGTCTCATCACGGTCGTCCAGCGCGATGGTCACCCTGCCGCATTGGCCCGAGTCGCGCCTGCTGCCGCTCACCCAGGATACGTTCGGCATTGACGGCGCCGACACGCCGCGTGTGCGATTGACCGGCAAACCCGTGGAGGTGCTATGGAGCGACGAGGCGGCGCCGCGGGTGTACCAGCGCGAAGGCTGAGGGCTTGTGCTTTAATCGCCCGCAATATCGAGGACGCGCGCTCAGGCAAGGAGGCGATCGTGAGTATCCCCGAAGCGATCATGGCGGACATCGAACGCCTGTGCGCCGAAGGCGACAGTCTGGTCGAGCAGGGCAAGCTGGCCGATGCCTACAAGAGCTATATGGCCGCCCTGCAACAGGTACCCGAGCCGGCCGAGGAGTATGAGGCCACCACCTGGATCCTCGCTGCGCTGGGCGACCTGTACTTCCGGGCCAAGGATTATGGCCAGGTCGTGACCGTACTCAGCGATGCGATGCAGTGCCCCGGCGCTCCCGGCAATCCCTTCCTGCATCTGCGCCTGGGCCAGGCGCAACTCGAAGTGGGCAACGAGGACCGCGCCGCCGACGAGCTGTGCCGCGCCTATATGGGCGCCGGCGATGAAATCTTCGAAGAAGACGATCCGAAGTATTTCGCCTTTCTCAAGACCCGCATCCAGCCCCCGGCCGGGGGCTGGTAAGCACGATGGACATCCCCTCGCCGATGTACGAAACCGTGGCGTCGCTCGCCCGATCGATGTTCGAGGCGAACGAGTCCGGCCAGACCATCGTGTACTGGCGCAGCTACAACGCCTTGCTGGCGTATTGCGAAGAGCAGGAGGCGCAGGGCGTGCGCCATCCGTTTCCGTGGGAGACGCTGGCGGATTTCACCCGCGACGATCTGGCGGCGGTGCCGCTTTATCGGCATGCCCTGGAGCAGGCCGGGCAGGCCGATGCTTATCGCGCATCGATCCTGCTCGAACTGGCGCGGCGCTATCAGGGTTGCGAGCAGCACGAAGCCGCCTGGACCTGCGTTTCCGAAGCGAACGACTGCGCCGCGTCGCTGGACGATCTCGATCTGAAGCGGGATATCAGCCGGTTCATGCTCGGGCTGTCGGCGACCCGCAGCTCGCTATCGAATGGCTGACACCCGGACCGGCTAAGTTCGGCCTGCCGCACCAGCGGCCGATGGATCATTCTGGTCTGCGCTGAAATGGCGGAGCATTGCGTCGTCAGTCGATGATGCCGACCACGATGCCGGAGCCGATCCATTCGGTCAGCAGCAGGCCGGCGCGCGCCACCCCTTCTTCTTCGCCGAGATGCTCGACCAGCGCGTCGCACAGTGCGCCGAAGCGGCCATCGTCGTGCAGGGATATCAGTGCGGCATGTTCGATGGCGTCGACGTCTCGCAGACGCGAGGTGAAGCCCTGCCGCCACGCTATGAGTTCGGCCGGGGTATCGAGCATCTCGGCTTCCGGCGCCGGAACCTTATCCTGCCATGCCGACCAGATCGCCATCGCATTGGTGGCGATGCTGCGTTGGCGAAGACTGGGACTCAAGCGCAAGGTCGCCGTCTCCCAGTCGATGCCGCCGAGATCCGTCGGCGAGAGGGGCGCCGTATCGGGCGCGACGAAAATCTCCGAGAGCGTCCATTCGATCCAGGCCAGTTCATGCAGATCAGGATTGTGCGGATACAGGTCGCGCAGGCTGTCGGGCAGATCCGCGCCGTAGGCATCCAAGGTCCACGAGGAAGGCGGGCGATGGTCGATAAAATGGATGGCCAGTTCGAGAAACGCGTCATCGCCAAGCACCATCCGCAGTTGCGGATAGCTCGCGCGCAGCACGTTGACCAGTTGCGTGCGGTAGTTGTTCTGGTAGGCGGCCAGTCCACGCGCCGCGACCACGCCGCGGCGCAGCTCGCCATCGTCGCCGGCCAGCACCAGCCAATCGCTGAAGTTCTGCTGCAGCTCGGCCAGCATCACGCGGCCTCCTTTACGGCAGCGCGGCCTTCGCGCAGGTGGCGGGCGATATCCAGTTCGGCGAGCAGTTCGGGCAGCGGCGGAATGGCGTCGTCGCGCTCGATCATGGTCGCGACCGGGCCGAACATCGCCGTGGCGGCAGCGTACAGCGCCCACACCTGGTCATTGACGGGCTGGTCGTGCGTGTCGATCAGAAGGTCCTCGCCCTGGGTGTGTCCGGCCAGGTGGATCTGGCGCACGCTCCGTGCCGGAATGCCGCGCAGATACGCCTGCGCATCCCAGCCATGGTTGCGCGCACTGACGTAGATATTGTTGACGTCCAGCAGCAGGCCACAGCCGGTGCGCCGGCTCATCTCGGCGATGAATTCCCATTCGCTCATGCTGGACGCGGCGAAGCTGACATAGCTGGACGGATTCTCGAACAGCATCGCCCGGCCCAGCGCCTCCTGCGCTGCATCGATATTGCGGCAGACCACGGCGAGGGTTTCCTCGGTGTAGGGCAGGGGCAGCAGGTCGTGCGAATTGAAATGGGCGAAGCGCGACCAGCTCAGGTGATCGGAGACGAACAGCGGCTCGATCGCATCCGCGAGCTTGCGCAGGCGCTTGAGGTAATCGCCGCGCACGCCGTCTGCCGAGCCGATCGACATGGATACGCCATGCAGGATCACCGGGTGGCGTTCACGCACGCGGCGCAGGATGTCCAGCGGCTGGCCGCCGTCGACCATGAAGTTTTCGGAGATCACTTCGACGAAGTCGACCGGCACGTCGGTGTCGAGAAAGTCGCGGTAATGCTCGCGGCGCAGACCGAGGCCGTAGCCGTCGAAGGTGGGGATGGCGTGGGACATGGCGGGACTCCGTCGATTCAATAGATGGCCGGGCCCGTGTTGCGAGCCCGGCCGCAGCGATTACTTCGGCTCAGTCAAGGTGCCACCCGCAGAGAGGCACTCCGCCTTGGTCTTCACCACAACGCCCTGACCCTTGCAGTCATTAAGGCCTTTGCAATCGTGCTTGGAAGTGGCGCACAGGCTCTCGCCCTTGCAGCTGTTGACGCCGTAGCAGCGCACCGGCTCGCGCTGTTGCGCGCCCTGGTCCGCAGCCTTCACCGGCGAAATGACGGAAGCGGCAGCGATGGCGATCAGCGCGGCGGCAGCGGCGAGACCGGAACGGGACTTGGTGGCGATGATGTTCATGGAATGATTCCTTTGCATGAGTGGGTGTGGGTTGGGGCGGGGATTCAACGCACGCCGTTGGCGGCGTCTTCGATGACCTTGGCCACGGCCTCGGGCTGCGAGATGTACACGGCGTGGCTGGCCTTGATTTCGGTGACCTTGGAACCGGCGCGCTTGTACATCCAGCGCTGCAGGTCGGGGCTCAGCGCGCGGTCGTCGGTGGTGACCACCGCCCACGTCGGCTTGCTGTGCCAGGCGGCGACCTGCATGGTGGCGCCGAAGGCGGCGGTGCTGGCCGGCACCTGCGAGACGGCCATGAAGTCGGTGCGGTTCTTGCCGAGATCGCCGGCGAAGTCGTCGCCGAACTTCTGCGGATCGAAGTACAGATGGCCATCGCGGGTGGGCATGACGTCGTTGCTCGGCGAGGGCATCGAACCCACCACCTGCGACAGGCTCTCGCCCACGTCCGGCTGCACGCCGGCCACATAGACCAAGGCCTTGACCTTGTCACGGTTGCCGGCCTGGGTGATCACGGCGCCGCCGTAGCTGTGGCCGACCAGCACCACCGGGCCGTCCTGCTGGCGGATCAGCTCGCGCACCTGTTCGGTGTCGTTGGCCAGCGTGTCGATGCGCGGCTGCGCCACCGTCACGTGATAGCCCTTGTGGATCAGGATGTCGTGCACGACGCGCCAGCCGGAGCCGTCGACGAACGCGCCGGGCACGATCACCACGTTCTTGATGGCGGGAGCGGGCGCTTCGGCGGCCGCGGCGGTGCCGGTGGCGACGGCCATGGCGATGGCAAGGCCTAGCAGGGTACGCATGATGGAATTCCTGGATGAAGTGAGTGAGAGGTGGGAATCAGTGTTGGCGTTGCAGCAGGCGGTCGAGCGACCAGCGGCCGCCGCCATGCACGACCAGCGGGAGCAGCAGGGCGGCCCAGGTGAGATGGGTGGGCCAGGCCAGCGGATAGACGAAGATCTCGATCACCGCGGTCATGCCCAGCAGCGCCAGCGCCGATCCGCGGGTGAACAGGCCCAGCACCAGCAGCACGGGAAACAGGTGCTCCGCGCCGGTGGCGAGCCGGGCCGCCCATTCCGGCGGAATCACCGGCAGGGCGTATTCGGCGACGAACAGGTCGTAGGTCGACTGCTTGATGGTGAGGAAACCTTCGACCTTGGTGCGTCCGGACTGGAAGAACACCGCGGCGATGGCCACCCGCGCGAGCAGCAGCAGTGCGCCATCCGGCAGCGCGCGGGACCATCGCGACGTGGTCGTCGCGACCGCGTTCATTGCCTGGACTCCAGCGTGCCGTAGCCCTTGGGCGTCTTGATGGTGGTGCAGGTGCCCTTGTCGACCAGCACCCAGGCATTGCCCTGGTAGTCGGTCTTGGAAGTGCCGGCGCAGGTGGTGCCGGCGCCGGCGGCGCAGTCGTTCTTGCCGGCGAGGGCGACGCCGTAGCACTTCTCCATTGGCTTCTTCTGCGCTTCGCCAGCGTGGGCGGAAGCGGCGAAACAGGCGAGGCCGAGGGCGAGCGTGGCGGCGAGCTTGGCGTGCGTGCGGTGCATGGGTGTCTCTCCTTGAACAGGTGTGGGGGGAAGGGATCAGATGAGGTTGATCGCGACGTCGATGTTTCCGCGCGTCGCCTTGGAGTACGGGCAGGTCTGGTGCGCGCCGTCGACGATGGCCCGGGCGGTCTCGGGGTCGATGCCCGGCAGGCTTACGTTGAGCCGCGCCTGCAGGAAGTAGCCGCGCTCGGCGCTATTGCCCAGGTCGACGTCGGCCTGCACTTCGGTGTTGGCCGGGAGGCGCACGCCCAGCGACTGCGCGGCGAAACCCATCGCGCCGATAAAGCAGGCGGACCAGCCGGCGGCGAAAAGCTGCTCGGGATTGGTCCCGGCGCCCGGTGCGCCCGGCGGGGTCAGCTTGATGTCGAGGCGGCCGTCGTCGCTGCGCGACTGGCCGTTGCGGCCGCCGGTGGTGAAGGTCTTGCCGGTGTAGAGAACGTTGCTGCTCATGGGGGTGGTTTCCTGTGGTTGGGCCATCGCGTCGGGATGACGGCGGCCGGTGGACACAAGGAAACCGCGGTGGCGTATCCCGCTTGTGTCGCCGCAAGCGCGCAACGGCAACGCAATGTGTAGCGGGCGGGGGCCGATACGTTCCGATACAAAAGCCGCCGGAAGGGCGGCGCGGCGGGCCCGGGCGGCTTGTACATTCCGATACAAAAAGCCGCTGCGGCGGACACGCGGGGGATAAGGCCGGGCGCTTCAATACGCACCTGGGCGGTGCATGCGCACCGCATTGCCACTACGAGGTCATCCTTATGCGTATCGTCAAAATCGCCGCCGCGGCGCTGTTCGTCGCCGCCGCCGGCGTGGCCGTCTGGCCAGGCACCACTCCCGCCGCCCTTGCGCAGGAGCGCGAGGCCCGCCCCGCGCCCGAACTCACCGGCGCCGGCCCCTGGTTCAATTCGCCGCCGCTGACGCTGGCGGGTCTGCACGGCAAGGTGGTGCTGGTGGAGTTCTGGGCGCGCGAATGCATCAACTGCATCCATGTGCTGCCGCATACCCGCGAGCTGCACGACCGCTATGCCGGCGACGGGCTGGTGGTGATCGGCGTGCACACGCCGGAGTTCGAAGAAGAGCGCGATCCGGCCGCGCTCAAGGACGCCATTCGCCAGTACCGGATCGACTGGCCGGTGGTGGCCGACAACGACTACCGCCTGTGGAATGCCTACGGCAACCGCTACTGGCCGGCGCTTTATCTGATCGACCGCGACGGACGGCTGGTCTACAGCCACTTCGGCGAGGGAAACTACCAGCAGATCGAGCAGCGCGTGCGCGCGCTGCTCGGCAAGGCCTGATCGGGCGCGTGACAACGGGGCAAGGTATGGACCACATCGACAACATCCTGGTCGTGGACGACGACCGCGAGATCCGCAACGGCGTGGTGGATTACCTGCGCAAGAACGGCCTGCGCGCCAGCGCGGCGGTGGACGGACGCGACATGTTCGCCCAGCTCGACGGCTCGGCCTTCGACCTGGTGGTGCTGGACATCATGATGCCGGGCGACGACGGCCTGGTGCTGTGCCGCACCCTGCGCGGCGGCAAGCACCGCGCGCTGCCGGTGGTGCTGCTCACCGCGCGCGACGACGAGACCGACCGCATCATCGGCCTGGAGATGGGCGCCGACGACTACGTGACCAAGCCGTTCGCGCCGCGCGAACTGCTGGCGCGGATCAAGGCGGTGATCCGCCGCACGCGCATGCTGCCGCCGAATCTGCGCGTCACCGAAGCGGCCAGCGAGCTGGCCTTCGGCCGCTGGCGGCTGGACACCACCGCGCGCCATCTGCTCGACGAGCACGGCACCATCGTGCCGCTGAGCGGCGCGGAGTTCCGCCTGCTGCGCGTGTTCCTCGACCATCCGCAGCGCGTGCTGTCGCGCGACCAGCTGCTCAACCTGACCCAGGGCCGCGATGCCGAGCTGTTCGACCGCTCGATCGACCTGCTGGTGAGCCGCCTGCGCACGCGCCTGTCGGACAACGCCAAGGATCAGGCCTATATCAAGACCGTGCGCAGCGAAGGCTATGTCTTCAGCATGCCGGTGACCGTGCCGGGCGACGGCGCATGAACGCAACCGCAGGCATGGCGCGCTGGCTGCCGCGCAGCATGGCTTCGCGGCTGTATCTGATCATCGTCGCGGGGCTGGTCCTGGCCACCGGCCTGTCGCTGTCGCTGGCGCTGTACGAGCGCTTCGAAAGCGCTACCGCGGTGATGCTCAATACGGTGGAGCACGATGTCGCCACCTCGGTTGCGGTGCTCAACCGCCTGCCCGCGTCCGAGCGGGAGGAATGGCTGGGCCGGCTGGAGCGCGACAACTATCGCTATCTGCTGGGCGAGGGCAAGCCGGGTTTTGCGCTGATCTCCGATCGCTCGCGCGAGTTGTCGGCGCGCATCGCCAATGAAGTCGGGCCTGCCTATCACGTGCATGCCGAGGCGATCTCCACGCAGCCGGAGCGCTACCAGGTGCATTTCACCCTGAGCGACGGCACGCCGCTCACGCTGGAAGTGACGCCGCAGTTGAAGCCGGTCGCCGGCTGGCTGCCGCTGGTGCTGGTGCTGCAGGTGGCGACGGTGCTGCTGTGCGCATGGCTGGCGGTGCGGTTGGCGACGCGTCCGCTGACGCGGCTGGCCAAGGCGGCGGAGGCGATGACCCCTACCGCCGAGGGTCCGCGCCTGCACGAGGACGGCCCCACCGAAGTGGCGCAGGCCGCCATCGCCTTCAACACCATGCAGGAGCGCATCGCGCGCCACCTGAAGGAGCGCCTGCATATCCTGGCCTCGATCTCGCACGACCTGCAGACGCCGATCACCCGCATGCGCCTGCGCGCGGAATCGCTGGAAGAAGGCGAGGAGCGCGGCAAGCTGCTGGGCGATCTGCAGGCGATGGAACATCTGGTGCGCGAAGGCGTGGCTTATGCGCGCAGCGCGCACGGCGGTGCGGAGACGCCGGTAAAGCTGGATATGGATGCGTTCCTGCAAAGCCTGGTGTTCGATTACGAGGATATGGGCCGGCCTGTCACTTTGGCCGGCGCGGCCGGCGGCACCGCGATGGTGCGGCGGCAGGCCCTGCAGCGCGTGCTGATCAATCTGATCGACAACGCCATCAAGTACTGCGGCGCGGCGGAAGTCTCGTCGTGGCGGGATGCCGGTGGCGCGCTGTGCATTGCCGTGGGCGATCGCGGCCCGGGCATTCCGGAAGACGAACTCGAACAGGTGCTGCAGCCCTTCTATCGGCTGGAGGCCTCGCGCAGCCGCGATACGGGCGGCGCGGGCCTGGGCCTGGCGATCGCGGCGCAGCTGGCCTTGGCTATCGGCGGCGAGCTGAAGCTGGCCAATCGTGAAGGCGGAGGCCTGTTGGCGAAGGTGACGCTGCCCTGAGCCCGCGCCGGTAGGTGATGGCTCAAAAGGTGGTATCTATGACATTTAAGTCGTTTCGTTAGAAGCCTAAAAAGACCGCACCTGGCCGGCATCCCGCCGGCCCATGCGGAGAATCGACATGAGCACCCACGACTACGGCACCGCGCTTATCACCGGCGCCTCCACCGGCATCGGCGCCGTCTACGCCGACCGCCTGGCCCGCCGCGGCCACGATCTGATCCTGGTGGCGCGCAACCGCCAGCGGCTGGACGAACTGGCGCGCCGCCTGACCGACCAGACCGGCCGTTCCATCCAGGTCTTTCCCGCCGATCTCGGCGATCCGGCCGGTGTGGCCGACGTAGAACAGCTGCTGCGCAGAGACCACAGCATCTCGATGCTGGTGAACAACGCCGGCATGGGCGCCACCGCGCCGCTGCTGGAATCCGATGTGGCACGCATGGAGCAGATGATCAGCCTCAATATCGGCGCGCTCACCCGCCTCACCTATGCGGCGGTGCCCGGCTTTGTGGAACGCGGCGGCGGCACGGTGATCAATATCGCTTCGGTCGTGGCCATCGCGCCGGAACTGCTCAACGGCGTATACGGCGCGACCAAGGCCTACGTGCTCGCCTTCACCCGCTCGCTGCACCACGAACTCGCCGCGCAGGGCGTGCGTGTGCAGGCGGTGCTGCCGGGCGCGACGGCGACGGATTTCTGGGAAGCCTCGGGCAAGCCGGTCAGCGAACTGCCGGCGGAGATCGTGATGACGGCTGAGGCGATGGTCGATGCCTCGCTGGCCGGTTTCGATCAGGGCGAGGTGTTCACCATCCCCGCGCTGCCGGAAGCGAGCGATTGGGCGGCTTTCGAAGGCGCCCGCGAGAAGCTGTTGCCGCAACTGTCGCGGGCGCAGCCGGCGGAGCGTTATCTGCGCGCTGTGGGGTGATGTCGGATTGGCTTTTCGCAGCCGTGGCTTCGCATGAAAGCGGGTTTGCGGGTGGGAATCAAAGGTTCATCGCTGGCGGATAAATTCCGCCAGCGATTGAGTACAGGCCTCAGAAGGCCAGCTTGGCGCCTACGCGAAGGTTCCAGGTTTCGTTGGCGAGGCCGGCATTGCCGGTGGACGCGAACTCCACGCCATTCTCAGTGCTCGTCTTGTGCACGTCGGCCTTGGTGCGGGCGTACTTCTGATAGCCAAACGACGAATACAGCGACCAGCGGGGCGTGAGGTGATAGTTGGCGCCGAGCTCTACACCGAACATGGTCGAACGTTCGCCATGTTCGCGGGTGATGGCAGCGGTAGTGATGTGATTGTCGCGATCTTTGCCGAAGGTCCAAGGGCTGACGATGGCCTGGCCGTAGAAGTCGAACTTGCCGGTTTCGTAGCGCATAGCGGCACCCAGGTAACCACTGCGCCAAGTTTGCTTGTAGGTGATGCCGTCGCCGGTGAGGGTGCCTGAGTCATTGTGGAAGAGGCTGGGGTCCGTCAGCGTCTCCGGATCGGAGCCCGCCGGAGCCGTCGAGTAGATATACGAGCCATCGTGCGCGACAAAACGCATTGTCTGATAGCGCACGCCGGCGAGTGCATCCAGCGACAGGCCGCCATACCGATAGAAGGTGGCGGCGAGGCTGATATCCGCACCGTAGGACTGATTCATGCGCGTCGGCGAAATCGAGCGATCGGTCCAATCGTTGATGCCGATCCCGCGCATGGTCCAGTCGTAGTCGGTCAGCTTGCTGTTGGAGGCGACCACGGTCCAGGCCTGGCCGCGAACGGTCAGCCAATCCAGCGGGCGATAAGCCAGGTTCAGGCCGACGGTGGCGGCGTTCTTGATGCGCCAGTTGAGCTGGCTCTTGGTGGTGTTGGTGTCCGTGTCGTACACATACTCGCGCGCCGTACCCGCGAGATAACCGGTGAACAGCCCGGCTTCGAACTTGGAGGAATGCACCAGCGGTGCGGAATCCGTCACGGTCTGATCGGCCGCATGCGCCGCACCCGCGAGGGCCAGCAGGCTGGCGATACCCAGCGCCAGGGAGGTCTTCTTAAGCATGGCAATAGCTCTCTTTGATTCTTGTATGGAGTGATGCGCACTCGGCTCATATGGCCGGAACAGCGCTCTCCAGCGTGATTTTTCAGAGCCGATCTGGGAACCGGAAATATCTGGATATCGATCGTTGTTGGGCTTCTTTTGGCGAAAAAAACACGCGGCTTTAAGCCCCGTCCGTGATATTCGGCGGCGGCTGAACGCCGGGGGGAATCCGGGAATACCGCGAATCGGCGACTGAAGAAGGCAAGGAGCTAGGCACGATGAACACGGAACACGAGGCACTGCTGCGGCAACTGCAGGACATGCAGGCGAAAGTCGATGCGCTGGACCGGCAACTTCAAGGTCGCGGCACGCGCAAGCGCACATGGCGGATAGGGTTATGCATTGCCGTGCTGGCACTGCTGTACAGCTGGGCCGCTTACAGCCAGAGCGACAGCACCGAATTTCTCCTGATGAAACAGGTGGCGGAGCTGGAAACCCGCATGGGCAACATCGAGAAGCAGCTCGCTTCCGGCAAGGTCAAGGCGCCTTTCAGCGTGGTGGATGCCAAGGGCTTGCCGATCATGACGGTGCTGGCGGGCAGCAATCGCGGCGTGCAGGTATTGAACGATGCCACCAAGCCCGGCACGTCGGCGACCGCGGTTTCCATCGAGGCGGGGGGCGATGTCGCCGGAGTACGGGTGCGCGCCGGCAATGAGCAGGCCTGGATCGGCGGCCTGGACAAGGGTGTCGGCATCTACGTGGCAGGCGATGCGGGCGCGCAGGACATCTACTCGTTGATGAGCGCCAGCAGCGGTTTCGAAGTGCGCCGCGAGAACAAGCGCGTGGCCACGCTGGGCGTGACGGAAAAGGAGAACATTGCGCTGCGGCTGTATTCGCCGGCGGCGGGGTCGCGTCAGCTGGTGGCGGTGGGCATCACCACCAACGACAACGTCGGCGGGCTGGAGGTGCGCAACCCGGAGGGCAAGCTGCTGACGCGGGTCAGCAGCGTCGCCAACAAGACCGGCATCGTCAGCGTGTATCCGTCCTCGGACAATGCCTCGGCCAGCATGCAGATCAACGATGGCGGCGCCGGCCTGCTGGCCGTGCTTGCCGATGACGGTACCGCGATCGCCAGCTTGTCGCGCGGACAGAACGGCGGCCTGTTTCAGTTGACGGACTTTCCGGGCGACGTGATGGTCAAGGCCGGCGTGACCGGCACGCACACCGGCGGCGTGTTTGCCGGACCCGAAAGCAGTGCCGCGGGCAGTTTCCTGCTGGGCAGGAACCCGGCCAACGCGAGCGCTCCGGTGGGCGGCGACTGAGCGGACATCAAGCGGTTTACATGCCGGCGATCACCAGCAACGCGCCTGTCAGCGCCAGATTGGCCTGCCAGGCGCGCAGCGCCGCCTCGCGCGCGGCGTCGGTGGCCCGCCAGAAATCCAGCATCATCAATGACGCCAATACCGTGAAGACGGCAAGGCCCGGTGCCGCGAAATGCACCTGAATCTGCAGCGCGAGCATCGATCCGGCGACGAGCTGGAAGATCGAGCCGACGACGAGCGTTGCGCTCGGCAAGGGAATGCCTCGCGCCGACAGCGCCCCCGACAAGCGCTCGAAATGCCTGAAATGCAGCGCGCCATTGACTGCGTAATACAGGCCGAGCAGGGCATAGCCAAGCGATGCCAGCCAGTGATTCAGAAGCATGCGGAAAACCTCGGGTCGTGCGTGAATCCGCAGTGTCGGTAAGTCGCAGCCGCTTCGCGTTGCCTATCTTGCTGAGTTTGCGCTGCGCGATCTGGCGGCCGTCAGCTGAGCGGCGAGCCGCAGCTTCAGCTCCGGCCACTCTTCGCGCAGGATGCTGTAGAACGCCGTGTCTCTCGGTTTGCCGTTGGGTTCGATCTTGTCCTTGCGCATCACGCCTTCGAAAGTCGCGCCGATCTTTTCCAGCGCGCGGCGGGAACGGGCATTGTCGGCCTTGGCGCGGAACTGCACGCGATTGGCGTCGAGGGTTTCGAAGCAATAGTCGAGCAAGAGCTGCTTGCACTCGATATTGACGCCGCCGCCCCAGAACGCGCTGGCCATCCAGGTCACGCCGATCTCCGCTTTCTTGTCCTGCGGATGGAGTTCGAGCAGACGGGTGGTGCCGATGATCCGGCCGTTGCCGCGCAGGCGGATCAGGAGGGGATACGCCCTGCCTTCGGCGCGGTCGCGCAGGGCGGCCCGGAAGTTCGGGTAGAAGATCAACGGGTCCGAATAGTCGACCGAAGTCAGGCGCCAGATTTCGCGATCGGCCCCGACCGCGAAGAGGTCGTCGAGGTATTCCGCCTCGACGGGATGGAGCTCGACCAGATCGCCTGCGAGCATCAGCGGATGGGAAATCCAGGGGGTGGACAAGCTGCACCTGTTCGTGGGGCGGGGATCGATGCAGTATGCGCGCGCCGGATGGCGAAGCTGGCGGCCAGCGCAAGGCGGTCTGTGGACTTTTTCCGGCCTTATCGAACGGCGAGGCATCGGACCCATGCAGTTACCGGAACTTGGCGAGCGCATCTGCATCCTGGGCCCGTCCAACAGCGGCAAGTCCACGCTGGCGGATGCGATCGCGCGCAAGCGCGGCCTGCCGGCCATCCATCTGGACCAGCTCCATCATCTGCCGCATACGGATTGGCAGCCGCGTCCCGCGGACGAATTCGTCGCGCTGCACGACCAGGCGATAGCCGCCGAGCGCTGGGTCATGGACGGAAATTACACGCGCTGCATGCCGCAGCGGCTGCGCCGCGCCACCGGCCTGATCCTGCTCGATATCCCCATGCCGCTGAGCCTGCTGCGCTATGCGCGCAGGACACTGTCCGGCGGCAGGCGCGTCGGCGCCATCGAGGGCGGGCCGCAGCGCATCACCTGGGACATGCTTCACCACATTGCGCTGGTCACGCCGCGCAATCGCAAGCGCTATCTGGCGGTCTATCGCGAGCTCGATCTGCCGAAGCTCCACTTCGCGTCCGCACACGCCATCGAAGCCTGCTATCGGCAGTGGGGCCTGGAACGTTAGTTGCGCACCCGCTCTGAGCCTTGCGTCACGGAAGACAGCGCATCGCTGCACGAGGCAGGCCATCACCCTATGGCCTGACCGCGGCGCTCGCGTTATCGTCGCGCCATGCCAGCGGACTGCCTTGCCGACCGGAAGCGCGCAGTCGTCCCTGGTCCACCGAGCCGATCCGTGCACGCGGCATCAGGGGGAGGAAGCAAGCAGGCCATGGCGACGATGAGCGGCCCGCCGAAAGGGCCATCACTGTTGAGCATCTTCGTGTTCGGCAGCCTCACGGCCGTCCTGCTGTTTGCCGTGCTGATGAGCGGCCTGAGGTCGGACCTGCACGCCCAGCTCGGCGAAAGCAGCCATCGCACGCATGAAGTCGCGGCCCATGTGGCGCAGGCGGTACGCATGCCGCTGCGCTTCAGCGCCAATTCGCTGACCTTTATCGCGGAAGAGTCGAACCGGCTGCAGCGCATGGCGCCGCAGCAGAGCGAAGTGCTGCTCAAGGGGCTCGTGGCGGAGATCATGCGGCGGCAGCCGCAGATCCTGCATATCGATGTGGTGGATGCGACGGGTTCCGCCGCCGGCTCGCCGCCGGAGGTGTCGACGGGCACGGTGTGGGCCTCCTGCGATGCGCGCGAGCTGCGCGCCGCCGGAGCGCCATGCTTCGGTCCGGTCGAGCGGACGCCGGGCGGCGAGGTGATGTATGTGGCGGCGCCGTTCGACGAGCAACGGCGGATCGTGGCGGACATGCAGGTCGCCGCGATCGAGCGCGCCATCGTCAATGTCCCGCACGCCAACGATATTTTCTTCGCGCTGGAGGATGCGCAGGGAAGGGCGATTCTGCACGGCGGCGATACCGCGCCTGCGGCGGCCGAGCCCGAGATCGCCCAGGCGCCCTGGTGGGTGCGTCATCTGTTCGGCTGGCAGGGACCGCTGCCGCTGCGGGCCAGTACTGCGATCGAGCCGTATCCGTTCAAGGTCGTCGCCGGCATCAGCTACAAGAAGGCGCTGTCCCCGTGGCGCCGCCAGGTCATGGCGGCCGCGGCGTTCTTTCTGTTCTACCTGTTCGCCTTCGCCAGCCTGCTGGGCGTGATCTACCGGTCTGCCAAAGTGCAGCGCTATTACATCCAGCATCTGCAGGCCAAGACGCAGCAGCTGCACACCGCGCAGCGCGTCGGGCGCACCGCGATCTGGACCTTCCGGCAGGGACGCCTGACCTGCACCGACGAAGAGGGCGAGATCTTCGGCCTCAGCGGCGGGCGCAGCAGCGCGAGCGTGCGGGAGTTCCTGGCGATGGTGCCGCCGGAGGATCGCGCCGCGCTGGCCGAACAGGTTCGCGCCGCCTGGATGAATCGCGAAACCCTGCGCGCGGAATTCCGCATCCGCAAGGCGGATGGCGGCGAGCGCTGCCTCTCGGCCGGCGGCAAGGTAGTGGTCGACGAGGACGGCGCGCAGTTCATGACCGGCACGGTGGTCGATGTCACGGAGCAGTGGGAAGCGCATCGGCGCCAGGCCGAGAGCGAGCATCGCTTCCACTCGCTGTTCGAGCACAACCCGCTGCCGTTCTGGGTATTCGATGCCCGATCGCTGCGCTTCCTGGAAGTGAATGCGGCGGCGGTGAAAGCCTACGGCTATACGCGCGAGGAATTCCTCGCGATGACGATTTTCGATCTGCGCGATCCCGCGGAGCAGCCCGAGCTGATCGCACATCTGACCTCGCAGCAGGAGGCTCGGGGCATGCCGAGGGTGTGGATGCACCAGGCCAAGGACGGCCGGCATATCGATGTGCGCATCCATGCCGCCGATATCGTCTTCAACGGCATGCCCGCGCGGCTGGTCCTGGCCGAAGACGTCGGCGTGCAGCTTGCCGGCGAGCGCGAGCTGGCGTACCGCGCATCGCACGATGCAGTGACGAAGCTGCCCAACCAGCACGCGCTGCTGAGCCGGCTTGATGCGCTGGTGGCCGAAGGCCGCGAATTCGGTGTCGCTTATCTGCAACTGCTGGGCCTGGACGCCATCGCGGATACCTTCGGCATCAATGTCGCCGCCGGCGTGCTGCAGGCGATGGCGGCGCGGCTGGTGCAGCGCATGGGCGAGGACGAGTTCCTGGCGGCGGTGACCCACGAGTCGTTCGCCTGGGTGGCGTCGCGCGAGGGCATGAGCGAGGCCAGGCTGCAGGGCCTGGTGCAATGCGCCAACGAGCCGCTGTTCTTCGAGGACACCCAGCACCAGATCGAGATCGTGGTCGGCGTCGCCGCGCATCCGCGCGATGGCGCGCAGGGCGACGTGCTGTTCGCGCGTGCCGCGCTGGCCGCGCATGCGCATGTGCGCAGCCATCGTTCCGTGCACTATTTCGAGCCCTTGCTGGCGCAGCAGTCGAAGGAACGCATGCAGTTCTCGGCGAACCTGCGGCGGGCCGTGCGGCGCCATGAATTCGAGATGTACTTCCAGCCCATCACCAACTTTCCCGACCAGCGGCTGATCGGCCTGGAGGCGCTGATGCGCTGGCCGCAGGCCGACGGCAGCTCGATTCCGCCATCGACCTTTATCCCGGTATGCGAGGAGTCGGGCCTGATCGTGCCGCTGGGACGCTGGGTGCTCAACCAGGTGGCCAAGGCCAGCCTGCAATTGAAGGAGGCCGGCTTTGACGACCTGCCGATCGGCGTGAATATCTCGCCGGCGGAATTGCGCGGCAGCGACCTCGTCGCCAACCTGCGCGGCGTGCGCGAAGCCTATGCGCTGGCCGGCCATGCCATCCATATCGAGCTGACCGAGAGCTGCCTGATCGAGCATCGCGACAAGGCCATCGAAGTGATGCGGCAGTTGCGCGCCGATGGCGTCGCTGTCGCGTTGGATGATTTCGGCACGGGCTTCTCCAGCCTTTCCTATCTGCGCGACCTGCCGATCGACATGCTGAAGATCGACCAGGCGTTTATCCGCAACGTCGATCGCGACGGCCGCTCGGCGACGATCTGCGACGCCATCATCGCGCTGGGCAAGAGCCTGGGCATCCGCGTGATCGCCGAAGGCATCGAGCGGCCCGCGCAGTATCAGTGGCTTTACCGGCACGGCTGCGATGGTGCGCAGGGCTTTTATCTGGGGCGGCCGCAGCGGCTGGCGGAGGTCCTCGAACAGTGGACGCCGGCCGGGGCCAGGGTAGAGTGAGCGCTTGCGCACCCGGCCATTTGGTCTACTTGAAGGTCCGCAAGGCCACAGGTACTTTCCCCCGGCCTCGCGCCGGGCAGGCAACAGTGGACTGGTCCGCAGTTTTCGCCGGCGCGGCGCCTTAACCTGATGCGCACATTCGGGTTGGCAAACTGCTTTATCACGCGTCAGGGACCGGTTGCGCCGCGCACATGTGGGCGACCATGACGACTCACCAGGCAGCACAAGGGATTGGATGTGCCAAAGACACGAAGCAGACAAGGATCAGGCATGTCTCATGCAGCTTCGCGCACGCCGGCCGCGGGCCGGTTCATGCTGTTCGCCGCCATGGCCACGCTGGGCGCAGGCCCGCTGCTGGCCGCGTCCGGCCAGTCAAAAGATCACGTCAAGGAGAAACATGCGATGACCACGTCGGCAGCTACCGACTCTCTCAGCGCGAGCCAGGCTCTGCAGCGGACGCTGGAGCTGATTCGCGGCAGCAAGAGCGTTGCGGATATCACCCCCGAGTCCATGCAGGGCGCGTTCGGCGTGCCGGTGAAGAAGGTCGATCCGGAGGAGTTCGGCTATGGCCAGCGCCTGCCGGGCAACTGGGCCTTCAGCATCATGCGCCAGGACGTGGATGGCGAAGGGCGCGTGGACCTGAACTTCGATCCGCTGCCCGGCACGCAGGCGGCGCTCAAGGACATCTGCGAGCCGGATTTCGCCCGCTTCACCGCGGAGCTCGAAACCATGGGCTTCGCCCGCCATTCGCAGCACGGCGAACACAATCGCTGGACCTACGACGCGTTCGAGCGTCCCGGCATGCGGGTGGAGGTGTATCCGGAGGTGGAGCATGCCGACAACGGCGAGCCCACCGGTCCGACCTGCGTGAAGATGGTGCTGGTACGGTAAGGAGACCGACATGCCTTTGACCCCACAAGCCCAGGCGGTGGTCGATGCGTTCGGGCATCAGCCCGGCGTCACCGCGCAACAGCTGCAGAATCTGCAGAACACCCTCAATGGTTCGCCCGCGCTGACCCAGGAGGTCAACGACGCGGTGTCGCAGGGCCATCTGCAGCGCATCGTGCCGCTGAACAACCCCCATGCCGGCGGCGAATACAGCCCGCAGGACAAGGAAATGCGGCTGCCGCTGACGATGCTCGATTCGCCAGCACATGGCGCCTACAAGCCCGGCGAAGCCACCTTCGTGCTCGGCCACGAGCTGCAGCACGGCTTCAATGCCGCCGAGAAGGCTCAGGCCAACACCAAGTTCGGCCAGGAGCTCACCGCGGTGGCGCAGTCGCCGGAGCACCAGCACGACTACACCGCGCCGATCGGCAACCTGATCGCCGCCAGCCGGCGCGATGAGGCGGGCGCGGAGATCTCCGGCTGGAACGCCATCGTCAGCGCCGCCCAGAAAGACGCGACCGATCACCATCGGCCGGCGCCGACGCTGGCGGACATCTACAAGCAGCAGCCGTTCCGCATGAACGACTTTATCGACGTCGACCGCAGCCACGTGCCGCCGGCCTATTCGATGAAGCCCAATCTGGAAGTCGACGCCCATCTGCACATGGCCACTTCGGCGAAGAACCTCGAAGGCATGGGGCAGAACTACTTCGACCGCGCCGGCGGCCTTGGCCACAACGGCAATTCCAGTTACGCCAACTATTACGGCGCCAGCGCCATCAGCAACGCGATCCAGTTCGAACGGCATTTCAATCCGCCGCAGCCGGGCGTGCCAGCGCACCAGATCCGCGTCGATATGGCGAATCTGCATCTGAGCCCGAATATCGTGGCGCAGAACGGCATCGATCTGGGCAGCAACACCGCGCCGGTGCCCTACATCGACCGCAGCTCCGGCATGTCGGTGGATGCGACCTTCCGCCACAGCGCCACCACCCATACCTACACGCCGATTGCCCCGCTGCCGGGCGAGCAACCTGGCTTGGCGCGGCTCGACCAGGCCTCCCACCCCGACAACGGGCTGTATCGCCAGACCTTGGATGCGGTGCATCGCCTGGACGCGCAGGTGGGCCGGCAGCCCGACGTCAGCAGCAATAACCTGGCCGCGGCCGTGGCGGTGCAGGCGCGCCGCGACGGCTTGAACGAGATCAACCATGTCGTGCTGAGCGACGACAAGAGCAAGACCTTCGGCGTGCAGGGCGACCTGCATTCGCCCACCAGGCAGATCACCGAGGTGGGTACGGCGCAGGCGGTCAACACGTCCGTGGCGCAGAGCAGCCAGCAATGGCAGCAGGCGGTGCAGGGACAGGCCGCGAAGCCGGAGCAGCAGAACCAGCATCAGCAGCAGGGCCAGAACCAGCAGGCCCAGCAGTCCGGGCGTCAGATGTAAGGCGACAGGCGCGGCCCCGCTCGACGGGTGCGGGGTTGCGGGTGAGTTATCGAGGTGCCGCTTGCGGCACCTCTTTTTTTGCCCGCGTTGCAGCGCAACCGGGAATGGGCAAGCCATTCCCGGTCTTCGCGACGCTTACAGCGAGAAGCGCAAGGCGCTGGCGCGCCGCTCGATCAGACCGACTGCCGGTTGATCCTGCAGGCGCAGATCGCGCAGCTCGTATGGCGGCGCCATGCCGTGCAGGCTGGCGGGATCGAAGTGCAGGCGCAGTTCGCCGCTGCCGCTCTCCAGCCACGCGGCCGATTGCGCATAGGCGACGGGCTGCTGGCGGCCATCCGCGCCGCGCCCATACAGCACGCCGGACACCGCATAACGGCTGCCGCTGCGGATATCGACGCCCAGCACGATATCGACGCCACCGTCGCTGGCGCGCTGAGGTTCGGCGTTGCCGGTAAAGCGCGCATCGGGCACCGCGACTGCGAACGCGGTGTTGACGTTGCGCCGCACTTCGCGGCCATTGGCGTCGGTGGCAGTCACCGTACTCTGCACTTCCCACAGGCCGGGAATACCGGCTTGCCTGGCGGGGATGGCCGTGGCCACGAAGCTGCCGTCGGTCTGCCGCTGGAAGCTCAGCGGCGTGGTGTCGCCGTCGGGCGAGCGCAACACGCCGGTAGCGGCGCCAAGCGCGCGATGCTGCGCGCCGTCGCGCAGGTTCAACGCCACCTGCAGGTTGCCGCCGAGCAGCAGCTCGGGACGGCTGGCCTGGGCTTCCACCACCAGCGGGCTCTGCGGCTCATACACGTAGACGACGTAGCGTCCGTGCGCCTTCGGCGCCTGCAGCGTGGTGCGGCCGGCGCCGAGGTCGGGGCGCAGCTGCAGGGCCATCGAGGCGTCGGTCGCCTCCATGCCCGCCGCCTTGAGCTGCTCGGTATCGGCGACATGGCGCGTGGCCGCGTTGCCATCGAAGCGCTTGCCGCCGACCTGCAGGCGCAGATCGGCCGGCTGCAGGCGCGTGCCGCCCTGGCTGGGGCTGAGGCGGATGATCGCGCCGGGCGCGGTGGTCGACAGGTCGACGCCGCGCTGCAGTTCGGTGTCGCTGACTTCGCGCCAGTACTCGCGGCTTTCGCGGCGCACCGGCGGCGGCGCCGTTTCGAGCGACTCGGTGGAGTTCAGCGCCCAGCTCACCTGGATCGGTTGCCGTTCCGCATGCACCTGCGGCGCGGCGGGCGCGAGCTTGCTGGATACCGCGGCGGCAGCGGCGGCCGTGCGGGCGTGCACCAGGGTGGGCACGAGATCGCCGGACTGCGGCGGCAGCAGATTCTGCGACGCGGCAAAGGCGGACAGCGGGAGGGCGCCGGCAAGCAGCGCCAGCATCAACGGTCGAATGCGCATGGCGGCTTATCCCTTGATGTCGTTGGCGAGGATGGATTCCAGGCCGAAGCAGGCGCGGCGGCTCTGGTTGTGATTCAGCACGGCGCCGCCGCTGGTGCGCTGCGTATCGCGGAACCACACGCTGCCGGCGGCGGAGGAACTGCTGCAGTTGATAAAGCCGTCGGAGCAGCTGTCCAGCCAGTTCTGGGTGATCTCCAGGCCTACGCTCTGCGCGTAGCCGCCGCAGTAGCTGTCGCCGTCCCACACTGCCGAGGTGACATCGGTGCCGACGACGCTGCGGAAGCTGACGGGCAGGGACGGGCGGCCGGCGGTGCCCAGCAGATTCTGCTGGTTATACGTGGCCATCCAGCTCACCTGCTGCATGCGCACCGCATCGTTCTGGTAGCCGAGCAGCCAGCCCAGCGCGGATTCGAAGACGTTGCCGTTGATCACCGCATCGGCCAGCGGCGTGCCGGCGCTGGACGGCGCGATCGCGTCCACCCGCACGATGCGGCGGATGATGTTCGGATAGCGCGCATCGTAGGTCGGGTTGGACAGGATCCAGCGCATCACGTTGCCGCCATTGGAATGCGTGATGACAATCAGGCGGTCGATACTGCGGCTGTTGATGAAGTCGGTGAGCTGTTGCGCGAGACAGCCGGCGGCGCGGTCGTCCCACATGTACTGCTCGAAATCGCAGTTGACCACCAGCAGGTTCTGCTTGTCGGTCAGCCCGCTGCGCACGCCTTCGACCATGGCCGATTGCCAATAGTCGTTGGCCGCGTCGGTCTGCTTGCCGGTGCCGTGCACCAGGGCCACGCCGGTGGCTGCGTTGGCCGTGGCGCAGGCCAGGCCGAACATCAAAGTTCCGATCAAACGTCGCACGTCAGTTCCCTCCTTGAGTGGGCGCACGGTCGAATGCCATGCGCGGGTAAGGCGTCCGTGCGGGACGAGCAGTCTCGTCGGGAACGGCGCGCCTGCGAACGGGCGCGCAATGGAGAGCCGTGCTTGCGATGCCTGGCAATCAGCTTCCATGCGGCTTATGGCTTTGGCGCAGGGAATCTAGCGGGTGGGTTGCGCGGATTTCTGTGAAGCGGTGCGGCTATCTCTGTTGCAGAGAGGTGTCATGAGTGCGCGTTGCGCTTTTCGCGGGAGTGGCGTGAGGAAGCTGTGAGCGCCACGTTCTCCATGTTTTGAACGTTTCGAACGAGCCGTATTGCGCGTAGCTTGCGCGGAGGAGCTGCTAAGCGCGTTGCAGCGCCGAACCGGAGACGTGGCGATTGCCGGGCACGTACCAGCGCCATGGGAAATCCTTGGCGACGCTGATGCCGATGCGGGGGCCGCCGGTGATGTTGTCAGGTGGAGGCGTGCCGTCGTCGACGACCGTAAAGCCTTCCACTGCATCGACGAGGTCGATGCCATCCTGGGCGCCGGTGATGCCCAATGCCTGGGTCAATCGCGCGGGGCCGCGGCAGAGATCGCGATCGAGCGCGATGCGCGGGCGCGCCGCGCGCATCAACGCCAGGCCATGCAGCGGTTCCAGCGCGCGGATCAGCACGGCGCCGCCGGCGCCCTCGGGACCGCAGACGCAGTTGGCGCACCAGTGCATGCCGTAGGTGAAGTAGACATACAGATGCCCGGGCGGTCCGAACATGGTGGCGTTGCGCGGCGTCTTGCCGCGATAGGTGTGCGCGGCCGGATCCACCGCGCCGGCGTAGGCTTCCACTTCCACGATGCGGCCGGCGCGGCCATCGGCGGCAGCGAAGATCTTGTTGAGCAGCAGCGGCGCCACGGTGATCGAAGGGCGATCGAAGAAGGCGCGCGGCAGCGGCGTGCCGGGCCAGTGGATCGATGGTGCTTTGCTACGAGCCAATCGCGTTCCCCTTCATGCGCGATCCGAATCGCGTCGCCAATGCCGCGCCGGACCAGCTGCTGTCGTCAGTGATTTCATCGGCGACGAAGCGGGGAGGAAGATAGTTCGCGGCGGCCTGTCCGGTATCGAAGTCGATCTCGAAGATCGCCAACGGCGGGGTGGAAGGGTAGAGATCGATGGCCCCTCCTTCCACGGCATGGCGATGCTTGCGGATGTGCACGCCTGGAAGTGCGCAGAGCGCCAGGTACTCGTCCTGCGACAGATAGATGTTGGTGATCGGGTTCGACAGCGAATCGCCTCGACCGTATTTCTTGCAGAGCTTGTAGGTCACTTCGCCATCGGCTGCCTGGATACGGCGCAGGCGCAGCAGGCTCTGTTCGATATAGATGTCTTCGATCAGGCGATAGGGATGATCCGCGAGTTCGGCCAGGTACCCCGCCTGGACCAGCCAGCGCCGCTCGATTTCCGCCAGCGAATACTTGGGCAGCTTCATGTGCTCTATTGGCCCTGGCCCAGCGAGGCCTTCCAGGTATTCCAGGTCTCGAGGTAGTCGGCGCGGTTGAGCGATTCGGCCAATCGGCTGACGAAGCCATGCTCGGCCGTCAGCAGGGCCAGCCGGTAATCCTCCTCGATCAGGAAGATCCACGGCACGTCGTCGCGCCTGGCCTGTTCGATCATGGATTCGATGGTGTCGATGTCGGCGCGTATGGCCCGCTGCCGCTTGTGCAGCAGCTGCACGGCCTCGCTCGGCTCCATCACGCTCAGCAGCGACAGCGCCACGCCGAACTGCGGGTACTCGTGCTGGGGCTTGGCCGTCCACTCGCGCATCCAGTCGTACAGCTCGTGCCGGCCTTCGGCAGTCAGCGCGTAGACCGTGCGTTCCGGGCGCAGCGTATCGCGCAGCGTTTCGTGCTCGACGATAAAGCCGGCCTTTAGCAACTGCTCCACCACCATGTAGAGCGAGCCGCGGTTGTACTTGATGTTGCGGTCCTTGCCGGTGTCCTTGAGCCGCTTGCCCAGCTCATAGGGGTGCATGGGACCGGTCAGCAGCCAGGCCATCACGGCCAAAGCCAGCGGATTGGACACTTTTCGCCTGCTCACCGGGCCTCCTGTCGCTGCGAGAAGGGAGTGTCGGCGGCATGATGGTTGGAATCAACTAGTCAATATCAACTATTTGATCTATAGTGCCGCGACTATGACTCCGAATCCGATGGCTTCCGACGTTCCAGAGCTGGCTCGCCGCCGCGTGCAGGTCGTGGCTTACGATGCCGAGTGGCCAAGGATATTCGAGCGGCTGAAGGCAGCCATCCGAGATGCGGTCCGGGATGCCGCTGATGCCATCGAACACGTTGGCAGCACTTCGGTGCCGGGACTGGCGGCCAAGCCCATCATCGATATCGACGTGATCGTCCCCGCGCGGGCCGATATGCCTGTGGTCATCGAGCGATTGGCCGGTATCGGCTATATGCATGTCGGCGACCTTGGCATCGAAGATCGCGAAGCGTTCGAGCCTCCCGTGGGTTTGCCTCCGCATCACCTGTATGCCTGCGTGCGGGGCTGCACAGCCTTGGAAAACCATCTGCTGGTGCGCGACTACCTGCGTGCCCATCCGCAGGCCACCCAAGCGTATGGCGATCTGAAGCTGCGGCTGGCGGCGCACTGTGCGGACGATCCCTTGCGCTACAGCAAAGGCAAGACGGATTTTCTGCTGACGATCCTCAGTGAAGCGGGCTGCCAGGCCGAAAGCCTGCGCAAGGTTCGCCGCGCCAATCTCGGCGACTGACAGCGGACGCGGCTTACGGCGCCGCCCCGGGCGACCCCGACATACCGATATCTTCCAGCCGCAGTCGATGCCGAAAGCGCCGGCTTACGCGCAGCTCGGTGCCATCCGCGAGCGTCACCAGCGCATCGCGCGTCGGCAGCAGGCCGAACTTCCGCACACGGTCCAGCGCGACGATGGTCGAGCGATGGATGCGCGCGAACCGCGCCGGATCCAACCGCTGCTCGATTCCGTCCATGCTCGCATGCAACATATGGACGCGCGGTCCGACATGCAGGATGACGTAGTCGCCGCTCGCTTCGATCCAATCGACCTGGTCCGCGGGGATCCATAGCGTTCGGCCACCTTGCCTGGCTTCGAAGCGGCTCAACCATGTCTCGCCAGACGTTCCGGCTTGCAGCAGCTGCAGCAGCTTATCGACCTGTTCGCCCGCGCGTTGCTCCTGCAAACGATGCCGCGCGATCCGCACCGCTTCGTCGAAGCGATCGTCATCGATCGGCTTCATCAGATAGTCCAGCGCATGGACGCGGAATGCCTCCAGCGCGTAGGCATCGTAAGCGGTAAGGAACACCACCAGCGGCAACTCGGCAGGAGCCAGCCTGGACAGCATCTCGAAGCCATCCATGCCGGGCATCTGCACATCTAGAAACACCAGTTCCGGACGCAGCGCGTGAATCTGTTCCAGCGCGCTCTCACCCGAATCGGCCTCGCCGACAATCTCAATGTCATCGGCGCGGCGCAGGCATACACGCACGCCGCGGCGTGCCAGTGGTTCGTCATCGACGATGAGTGCGCGGATCATGGCGCAGCGGCCGCCGTCGTCTGCCGCGGAATATCGATCACCGTATCCCAGCCGCCATCAGGCGCCTCCATCGCGGAGAAGCGATAGCCATCGCCATAGCGTGCGGCAAGCCTGGCGCGCGTATTGGTCAATCCCAGACCACCCGTTTCCGGGCGCTTCTTGAGCATGCCGCCGGCACGGTTGCGGATCGCGATGCGTACGGTATCGCCCTGGCCGGTTACGGTGAGCGACAAGGTCCCGCCTTCGACAAACGGCGCAACGCCATGGCGAATAGCATTCTCCACCAGCGGCTGCAGCAGCAGATGCGGCACCGGTGTTTCGAGCACGCTCGCATCGCACTGCACCGTGGCGACCAGGCGCGCGCCGAGGCGGATCTGCTCGATCTCGATGTACTGCTGCACCTGGGTGAGTTCCTTCGCCATGCTCACATCACCCTGACGGGTGGGTTCCAGCGTCGAGCGCAGGAAGTCCGCCAGCAGCGAGATCATGCGGCGCGCCGCCGGAACTTCTCCTTCGCCGACCAGGGTCGAGACGCCATTGAGCGTGTTGAACAGGAAATGCGGGGTGATCTGGTAGCGCAGCGCCTTGAGTTCCGCCTCGCGCGCCAGTGACTGCGCAAGCAGCCATTGATGTTCGCGCTGCTGCGCTTCCCGCCAATGCCAGGCGCCGCGATAGAGCGCAGCCCAGGCCACCAGCATCAGGGTAGGGCTGAAGGCGTTGGCGAAGCCGACGAAGACGACCGAGTACCACTGCGCCGATCCGGCGGGCGGATGGCCGAACGCCGTTTCAAGCGCGGCACCTGTCACCGAACACACGATGCCCATCGCGTAGGAGCAGGCGATAACGATGCCGAACGTCCGTGGCCACGAAGCCTTGGCGACCGCAAGCCGATGGCTGATCGCCAGAATGATCGGACTGGCCAGAAAAGCGACTGCCGTTGTGCCGAGGAAATACATCAGCACCGGAAAAGAATTGCGATAGGGCAGCGCGCCCAGCGCACTGACCAGTCCGTAGCCCAGCCATCCACCGAAGTGGATCAGCCAGAACCGGGGACGCTGCCTGGGATCGATGGATTCCGCCATGAGGTCGGCAGTTTGCGCTACGCCGCGCAGGCGCGGAAGCGGCCGGCGTACCGGCTGACGGTCGCAAGCGGTCCGCTTGCCGAAAAGCGCCATCACAGCCGCGATGCGGTTGCTAGCTTGCGACCGGCTCCAGCGAGGAGTCTGGTCCGGCACACGGGAGAACGCGATGGCGAACGACAAGTACAAAGAGACGATCCAACCGACGGCATTGCGCACGATCGTGCAGGCAACCTTGATCGCCGGATGCCTCGACCTGGGTTCGGCCCTCGTCTATGCCATCTTCGATGGACATCCCCCAATCGCCGTGCCATTCATCATCGCCTCCGGCGTCTGGCCCGGTGCACGCAACGCCGGCCTCGCCGGGCTGTTCGCGGGATTGGCCCTGCATTTCGCCATCATGAGCGTGATGGTCTCCGTCTACGTGCTGCTGCTGCGCCGGTGGCCGTGGACCGGCAGGCATCCTTTCGCGGCGGGCGCCGTATATGGCCTGGCCCTGTGGTGCGTGATGTACCTGGTGGTGCTGCCGTTGCGCTGGCCGACGGTCCTGCAGCACATGACGGCCATCAGCCTGGGCGAGCAGTGGCTGAGCCATATCGCACTGGTCGGCATACCGATCGCGCTGCTGGCGGCGCGCCATCAACCGCCGTCGATACAGCGCCTGTCCGCGGCGATGGAGGAGTGAGCATAACGGTGGTCGATGGCGTTCGCTGCTGCGGATTGCATCCAATCGTGGACGGGTGAAATCCCATTCGGCTGTCTAGTGGCGCAATCGGTGTGTGCCTACCTTATCGCCATGCGATAGAGCGCATTGCCACCGTTTTCACCTCTCAACGCCAAAGGATTACCGATATGTCCACGCAAACCCAGACCCTGGCGGCCGCACCCGCATCAGCCACGCTGCGCAACAGCGCCGAACTGCTCGGCCGTGTGCTGCTGGCGGTGCTGTTCCTGATGTCCGGCATCGGCAAGATGGCCGCGTATTCGACCACCGCCGGCTATATGGCCTCGGTCGGTGTTCCCGGCGCGTTGCTGCCGCTGGTGATCCTGGCCGAAGCGGGCGGCGCGATCGCGATCATCGCCGGCTGGCAGACCCGGATCGTGTCCATGCTGCTGGCCGGCTTCACCCTCCTGGCGGCGTTGCTGTTTCACAACCATCTCGCCGATCAGATCCAGATGATCATGTTCATGAAGAACGTTTCCATCGCCGGCGCCTTCCTGCTGCTTGCCGCGCATGGCGCCGGCCGCTACAGCCTGGACGCGCGCGCCAGCGCTTGATCCGCATGAGCGAGCACGATCCGCGCAACCCGGTCGTGCTGCCGGCTTCGACGCGGCGCCTCCGGCGGCTGGCTGGTGCGGTGGGCCTTCGTCTCGGAGACAATGCCGAGGTCTCCGGGACGGCGGAGGCTCCCGCCCGGAGGCAGCTCATGCTCGATCTGAACGATATCGCGCTGTTCGTGCAGGTAGTGAAGGCGGGAAGCTTTGCCGAAGCGGCGCGCCGCACCGGCATGCCGCCGAACACCGCCAGCCGGCGCATCCAGCAATTGGAAGAGCAGCTCGGGCTGCGCCTGCTGCATCGCTCGACGCGGCGGCTGACCCTGACCGATGCCGGCGAATCGCTGTACGCGCGCAGCGCGGAGCAGATCGAGGCCTTGTCGGAAGCGACGCTGGAGTTGGCCGAAGGCAGCCAGGTGCCGAGCGGCAAGGTGCGCGTGGCGGCGCCAGCGGATTTCTTCAACTGGTTCGAGCTGGCCTGGGTCAAGGAGTTTCTGACCGATTTTCCCAAGGTCCGGGTGGAGTTCGCGCTCAGCGACGCGCGCGCAGATCTGGTGGCGGAAGGCATCGATATCGCCATTCGCAGCGGCGCAGTCACCGAACCGACGCTGATCGCGCGCCGCGTCGGCAGCAATCGCGCCTGCCTGGTGGCGAGCCGCGGTTATCTCGCTGCGCGCGGCGTACCGCAATCGCTGGACGATCTGGCCGACCATGATTGCATTGCGGCGCAAGCCGCTGCCGGCCGTGTGACCTGGCATCTCGACGGTCCCGATGGCGCCAGCGGTGTGGAAGTGCGCGGGCGCTTCTGCGCCAACGCTGCGCTTGCGCTGCTCAATGCCTGCATCGCCGATATGGGGATCGCCTTGCTGCCCGACATCATGACCACGCCTTATCTGCGCGACGGCGAGCTGGTCCGGGTCTTGCCCGACTATGGCGTGCAAGGCCTGGAACTGTTTGTCGTCTATCAGAGCCGCCGCCAGATGCCACGCGCGGTAAGCGCCTTTATCGATTTCCTGGTGAGCAGGATCGTGACCACCGGATTGGTGCTCGCCGAATCCCAGCGCGACGACGGCGCGGCCAGATAGCCGATCCCGATGGTGACAGCAGCGTGCCGTTGCGGCGCGTATCGCTTTTCGCCTGCGCGCTGCAGTACCCGCGCGCGATTCCTTCCACCAATGGACGAATCAAATCCGCGCGCGCCGGCTACTGCCGGTGGTCGATGTTCGCCACATTGTGCGCGCCACCTCTGCAAGGGAGTCCGCGCACATGTTCAAGACCAAGCCTTATCGCGAAGCCCACGTCGCCACCGAAGACAACCTCCACCGCGCGATCGTCTATCGCACCCGCGGCCGCACGCACGGCCCGATCACGCGGCTGATGAGTCCTTCCGACCTTGGCGAAGAACTCAAGCCGTTCGTGTTCCTGGATCTGATCGACGCCAAGGATCTGTCGCAGTTGCCCTCGCAGCCGATGGGCCTGCACCCGCATTCGGGCATCGCCACGCTGACCTGGCTGCTTGAAGGTTCGGTCGACTACGAGGACGACCAGGGCCGCAAGGGCAGCATCGAACACGGCTGGATGGAATGGATGCACGCCGGCAGCGGCGCCTGGCACGGCGGCGGCTTCGGCAAATCCGACCGCTTGCGCGGCTTCCAGCTATGGTTGGCGTTGCCGCCTTCGGCGGAGCTCGGGCAGCCGTATAGCCAGTACATCGCCCCCAGCCTCGCTGAGCAGCGAAGGGCCGGTGACCGTGCTGCTGGGCCGCCATGGGCGGGCCAAGGGACCGATCGAGGCGCCGTCGCCGATCAATTACTTCTCGGTGAAGCTGCGCGCCGGCGAGACCTGGCGGTATCAGCCGCCGGCGGGGCATGAAGTGGCCTGGGCCGCGGTAAGCGTCGGCTTGCTGCGGGTGCCGGATGCGATCGATGCGGGCGAAATGGTGACCTTCGAGGAAGGCGAGAAAGCGATCGAATTCCTCGCCGTTCGCGACACCGAATTCGTCTTCGGTTCCGCCGCCAGGCATCCGCACGAACTGGCGCTTGGCTACTACTCCGTGCACACCAGCGCCGAAGCACTCCGCCGTGGCGAGGCCCGCATCGACGAGTTGGGGCGCGACCTTATGCGGCAGCGGCGGCTTAAATAAGCAGCGTAAAACCGCGGCAGTGTCGATTTTCGCCCGGCTCATTCGTCGCCACTATGACAGGCCGGTCTGTCCGGCCTGAACCAGGAGAACGACGATGCGTGTGATGGTGCTGGTGAAAGCAACTCAAGACAGCGAACAGGGCTTCGTGCCCACCCCCGAGAACATGCAGATGTTAGAAGCGATGGGGCGCTTCAACGACGAGCTGACCAAGGCCGGCATCTTCCTTGCCGGCGACGGCCTCGCGCCCAGTTCGCACGGCAAGCGCGTGGCCTTCGATGGTGCGAGCCGCATGGTGATCGATGGGCCGTTCGCCGAGACCAAGGAGCTGGTTGCGGGCTTCTGGCTGTGGGAAGTGAAGAATCTGGACGAGGCGGTCGCCTGGGTGAAGCGTTGTCCGAATCCCATGCCGGGGCCGAGCGAAATCGAGATCAGGCCGTTGTATGAGCTGGAAGATCTGGGGCTGGATGCAGGCGGCTGAGTCGTCCGGGCAGGTGCTACGGTGTTCGATCACCCGGGCCAAATCAGGATGGCGTTATTTCTCGCTGCCCCGATGAATGGCGTTTTGTGAAGACGCATTCGTAGAGAAGCCGTGGTGCTGCGTGGCGGATGCCTACGGTAGCGGTGCATGTACGGCTCTGAAACCGCGAATGTGTGCCGTCGCACGCTGCGGGATCGTCGCGCTCCATGCACACATAAAATTGCAGCGCGATGGAGATACTCGGTGATTGCCACGCCCGGTGGCGATTATCGAGAGTCATTGCATGCATACCCGCAACCGTAATCCCGGCATGTCGGGTCCTGGCGCCCGGACGTCCATTCACGCAGCGCGGCGCCATCTCAAGTGCGCGCTGGTCATGGGGGCATCGCTGGCGTCTGCCGTGCCGTTCTCCGCGGCGCTCGCGCAGAGCCAGCCTTTCATCGCTTCCGGCTCGGCCAATCAGGTGGCTGTGGCCAGGTCCTTGCAGTCGCTGCCTGCGCGCAGTCCGCTGCGCACATCGTTGCAAGGTCAATGGCCCGCCGATCCGGCCGCCGCCGGTGCGGCATACGATCGCCTGTCCGGCGAAATCCACGCCGCGGTGGGCACGCAGATGATCGAGGACAGCCATTTCGCCCGCGACGCCGCCTTCGCCAGACTTTCCTGCGCAGCCGGTTGCGCCGATGGCAGCCATCTCTGGGCGCAGGCCGCCGGCGGTTGGAGCCATCAGGGCAATAACGGCAATGCCGGCGCGATCAGCCGCCAGATGGGCGGCGTGATGGGTGGCGTCGACACGCTGATCTTCGACAACCGCTGGCGCGTGGGCCTGCTGTTCGGCTACGACCACTCGAGAATCGACGCCGACAGCCGCTACTCGACGGCCACGACGCACGACACCACCTATGGTGCTTATGCGGGCACACAATGGGGGGCGTTCACCCTCAAGCTGGGTGCGGCGTATGTGCGCCACGACATCGCCACCGACCGTTTCGTGCAGTTGCCGGGACTGGCCGATGCGCACCTGGGCACCGATTACTACGGGCATACCGCGCAGGTCTTCGGCGAACTGGGCTACCGCCTGCGCTGGGGCGGCAGCAGCTGGCAGCCTTATCTGCAGCTGGCGCAGGTGCGGCAGAACTTCGAATCGTTCCGCGAATCCGGCGGCACGGCTGCGCTCGCCGGAGGCAGCCACGAAGCCGACGTGACGTATTCCACCCTGGGCGTGCACTTCGTGGCCGACAGCTTTCAGCTCGGCACGGTGGCAGTGAATGCGCGCGCGGGTCTGGGCTGGCGCCATGCCACGGGCGATGTGGATGTCGACCATTCCTTGGCGTTCCGCGCAGGCGGCAGCGCCTACAACCTGCACGGGCTGGTGGTGAGCCGCAATGTCGGCGTGCTCGATGCGGGTCTGGATTTCACGCTGGCGCCTGATGCGGTGTTCTCGCTGACCTATACGGGCCAGGCCGGCAGCCAGCGCCTGGTGGATCAGAACGTGACCGCGGCGATGTCGGTGCGCTTCTGAAGCGGATGCAAAGGACGATGGCCTGGGCGGCCATCGTCACCGAGTGCTGCTGCTTTTAAAGCGGCAGCCAGAGACCTTGCTGCAGCCTTTCCTTTATCGACGCCGTAAGCTTTCCGCCTGGCGATGGCGCCCATCCACTGACGTGGAGAACGCGAGCAAGGGGAAATGCATGTCGATGATCGGCAATTTCGTGGCGATTGATGCAGCAACCTTGAGCCGGCTGCAGGCAAGTCCTGACCTGGTGGCGGCCTTTCTGTATCCGGAAGACGACGAAGGGCCGGCGAATGCCTTGGATGTAGAGAAGGCCTGGCATGCGATTCATTTCACGCTCAATGGTTCTCCGTGGGAGGGCCAGGGCGCCCTGGGGATGACGGTGCTTGGCGGCGCCGAGATCGGCGAAGACGTCGGTTATGGGCCAGCCCGTTATCTATCGCAGGATCAAGTGCGGCAGGTGGCGGATGCCTTATCGAATATTTCCGAGGCGGACTTCCATGCACGCTTCGATGCGCAGGCGATGGATGAGCAGGAAATCTACCCGCAGATCTGGTCGCGCGACGGCGACTTCGGCCGCGCCTACGTCTTCGGCCATTTCCTGAGCCTGGCCGCTTTCTATCGCGAGGCGGCGGACAGGAGCGATGCGATGCTTTTGTTCATCAACTGACCACGCGATATGGACCGGGGAAGTCGAGCAGGGACGTGGAGCCGCGATGATCTGCGGCGCCTGTTACGCACAAGCGCGAGAGATCTGCCTGGGGATTTCCAGGTCTCATTGAGGTTCAGCACGGCCATCTGAGCTGCGGGCATCCGCCGCAAAGGCGGACGCAGTCCACATTCCTGGACGATCCCGCCGGGCCAAACCCAACCGCAGGCAACCGCGTTTTTGCGACGCAGCGTGACAGCTTGCCTGTTCGGCGCCTTAAATTGGCACCGGGAGATTTAGATCGATCCAAATAACGGACTGTCCAGGTCGCTTCGTGATGACGAGGCGACTTGCGATTCGTCGGGCAACTGTTCTGTTGTCAAAAGTTTCAATCGATCCAATTCGAGGGAGGTAGGAACGTCCGCAGCCATCGATCGCGCATCCGCAGCATGTGATCCAACGGGGGATATCCGCGCCGACGTCAGAAGGCGCGCACCAAAGTAGGGGAGAGCAATGACTTACCTGCCTCACATCTTCACGCGCAAACCGTTGTACGCAGCACTGGCCCTGGCGACCTGCTCGCTAGGCAGCATGCCCGCCGTGACCTTAGCCGCGCAGACGGCCCCGTCCGGCGCCACCACCGCGGCGGCAGCGCCGCCGGCTCAGGCATCCGATAACGCACAGTCCAATCAGGACAACAAGAAGACCGGCAAGGGAAAAACCGGCGACGAGCGCAATCCCACGACCTTGCAGACGGTAGTCGTCACCAGCTTCCGCCAGTCGGTCGACCAGAACATGCAGGACAAGCGCGACTCCAATTCCATCGTCGAAGTGATCAACGCGCAGAACATCGCACAGTTTCCCGCCAAGAACATCGCCGACGCGCTGGCGCATGTGCCTGGCGTGGTGATCAGCCGCGAGTCGGGCGAGGGCAAGACCGTCAGCATCCGCGGCCTCGCGCCCGAGCTGACGCTGACCCAGTTGAACGGCAACTACGTGGCGTCGGCCGACACTTCGGCGGGCCTGTCGCGTTCGTTCAACTACACTTTGTTCCCGGCCAACATGTTCTCGGACATCAAGCTCTACAAGAGTCTTGAAGCGCGTCTGGACGAAGGCGGCATCGGTGGCAACGTCGATCTGCGCACGCGCCGTCCGCTCGAGATGGCGGCGAACGAAGGCTTCATCTCCGGCACCTCAGCGAGCTCCGATACCAGCTCGAAGACGGAGCCCCAGGTCTCCGCGCTGTGGTCGTGGAAGAACAAGGACGAAACCTTCGGCGTCCTCGTCGCGGGCTCCTACCAGAAGCGCCAGGCGACCACCTACGAGGCCGATGCCACCAGCTGGCACTGGTGGTCGGATAACTGCACGGACCACACCACCTGTACCCAGCCGCCGGTGAACGTCAACGGCAGGCCGTACTCATCCGCGGTCAACAACAACATCGACCTGTGGGGCAATGGTGTCGTCGACCAGGCCGGGCACGTCTCCAACGGCTTCTGGATGCCGCAGCAGTTCGCCACCAGCCGCAACGACCTGACCCTGAAGACCAAGGGCGCCCAGGCCACGATGCAGTTCAAGCCGAGCGACCACTTCCTGCTGACCGGCAACTACTTCCGCTTCGAGCGTCAGCAGACCCAGATCACCAACACGCTGGAAATTCCCGAGTGGGGCCTGCCTAACAACAGCAACTACGCTGACCAGAATGGCCGCCTGCTCGCACCCAACGGCCTGACCTTCGACAAGTCCGGCACCATCGTCACGGGGGCGAACTATGTGCTGCCGCCCAAGGGCGTCGGTTGTAATGCCGCGGTGAATCCGGTCACCGGCGCGCCCCGCCAGGCGGTGGACGTGTGCTCGACGGAAATCCCGTGGCTCAACGGCAATTACTCCGTCGAGAAGGCCACGTCGCAGACCCTCAACCTGGAAGGCGAATGGGATAACGGCGGCAGCCTCAGCGGCTCGTTCAACGTCGGCCGGACCTGGGCCAAGGGCGGTCCCTCGATCGAACTGGGCATGGCGGCCAAGCCGCGCAATTTCGTCAATGGCCAGTGGGTGGACGGCAGCACCGGGGCGGCATGGACCTTCAGCGGCAAGCCGGGCATCGTCGCTGATCAGTCGGTGCTGCAGAACATGCTGGCCGGCGCCGGCCAGGTCGACCTGGGTTCGACCGGCTCCAACATGGTGAACACCCGTGCCTCGCAGAACTTCGCGCAGGCCGATTTCACCTGGGCCTTCGAATCCTCGTGGCTGCAGTCGCTGCAGTTCGGCGCGAAGTACAGCGATGCCAACGCCGAGCAGCAGAGCAACGAAGTGCGCTGGTACTGCAAAGGCACCACCTCGCAGTTCCAGACCTGCGATCCGACCGCGGGCCAGCTGCCGGCCAGCTTCCTGCTGCCGAACTACCTCAATGGCGCGAACCATGCCTACGAGGACAGCATCTTCCCGGCGATCAATTTCCCGGCGTACTACAACCACCTCAATTCGACCTACGACCGGGTGATCTACAACAAGCCGCAGAACAAGTCGTCGATCGGCGAGAAGATCGCCGCCGCCTACGTGCAGGCGAACTTCGACACGGGCACCGTACGCGGCAACGTCGGCTTGCGCTTCGTCTCCA
>Ga0207667_10000140_pt1 | contig 109932 bp, 100 predicted proteins | sample KBSCornC52_FD_184301 | JGI IMG/M metagenome (GOLD analysis project Ga0207667, IMG submission 184301) | Corn rhizosphere microbial communities from Kellogg Biological Station, Michigan, USA - KBS Corn C5-2 (SPAdes) (version 2) | ecosystem: Host-associated > Plants > Roots > Rhizosphere > Soil ... | reverse complement strand
GCGCGAGCGCGTGATCCAGCAGCTGAAGGACGGCAAGCTCGACGTGCTGGTCGCCACCGACGTGGCCGCGCGCGGCCTGGACGTGGAACGCATCAGCCACGTGCTGAACTACGACATCCCCTACGATACCGAAAGCTACGTGCACCGCATCGGCCGCACCGGCCGCGCCGGCCGCAGCGGCGAGGCGATCCTGTTCGTCACGCCGCGCGAGAAGGGCATGCTGCGCGCGATCGAGCGTGCCACGCGCCAGCCGATCGAGGAAATGCGCCTGCCCACCGTCGAGGCGGTGAACGACGTGCGCATCGCCCGCTTCAAGCAGCGCATCAGCGACACCCTGGCGGTGGGCGAGCTGGAGCTGTTCCAGCAGCTGATCGAGCAGTACGAGCAGGAGCACAACATCCCGGCGGTCGAGATCGCCGCCGCGCTGGCGCGCATCGCCCAGGGCGACCAGCCGCTGCTGCTGACGCCGCCGCCGAAGCGCGACTTCGCGCCGCGCGAGCGCGACGATCGCCAGGACAACCGCCGTGACGATCGCCGCGGCGCCGACCGCGACGGCCCGCGCACCAGCCAGCAGGATCGCGGCGAGCGCGAGCAGCGGCCGCGCGACCGCGACGGTGCTCCGCGCGAGTTCGGCACGCGCCCGGTGCGTCCGCACCAGACCGAGGAAGGCAAGCGCACCTATCGCGTCGAGGTCGGCCACGAGCACGGCGTCAAGCCGGGCAACATCATCGGCGCCATCGCCAACGAGGCCGGGCTGGAAAGCGGCTTCATCGGCCGCCTGAGCATCCGCGGCGAATACAGCCTGATCGACCTGCCCGACGGCATGCCCAAGGAAGTGTTCGAGCACCTCAAGAAGGTGTGGGTGAGCCAGCAACAGCTGCGCATCAAGGAATGGGACGGCGACGACAGTGGCGCCGGCGAGGCCCCGCCGCGCCGCAGCGGTCCGCGTCCGGGCGGCTTCAAGGGTCCGGCCAAGGGCGGCCCGGGTAAGCGTCCGCAGGGCGGCAAGCCGTTCAAGAAGAAGTACTGAGCGGCGCGCGCCGCTCATCGTTCCGCTCGCGCAACGCTTAGTCCGATACGGCACGGCTACCGTGCCGCCAAGGCGGTCCTACATTAAGGCGGTCCCCACGAGACCGCCGCCATGACCGCCCTGCCCAGCCTCTACATCTCCCACGGCTCGCCGATGACCGCCCTGCAGCCGGGCCAGGTCGGCGAGCGCCTGGCCGAACTGGCCCAGGCCATGCCGCGTCCGCGCGCCATCCTGATCGCTTCCGCCCACTGGCTGGCGCGCCAGCCCACCGTGGGCGGCGCGCTGCGCCCCGAGACCGTGCACGACTTCTACGGCTTCCCGCGCGAACTGTTCGAGGTCCGCTACCCCGCCCCAGGCGAGCCGGCCCTGGCCGCGCGCGCGGTGGAACTGCTGGACCGCGCCGGCCTGCCCACCATGCTCGACCCGCGCCAGGGCCTGGACCACGGCGCCTGGGTACCGCTGCGCCTGCTTTACCCGAAGGCGGACATTCCGGTGGTGCCGCTGTCGATCCAGCCGATGCTGGGTCCGCGCCATCAGTACGAGGTCGGCCGCGCGCTCGCGCCGCTGCGCGAGGAAGGCGTGCTGGTGATCGGCTCGGGCAGCATCACCCACAACCTGCACGACTTCCGCGCCGGTTTCAGCGAACAGAACGAAGCGCCTTACGTGCGCCCATTCATCGGCTGGATCGAAGAAAAACTCGCGGCCGGCGATGTCGACGCACTGCTCGACTATCGCCGCCAGGCACCGTTCGCCGAACGCGCGCATCCCACCGACGAACACCTGCTGCCGCTGTTCCTGGCGCTCGGCGCCGCCGGCGCCGAGGCCCGCGCCGAACGCATCGACGCGGGCATCGACCTGGGGTTCCTGGCGATGGACATCTACCGCTTCAGCGCACGATGACCGTGCCGACCATGTGCGGGTGGATCGAGCAGAAGTAGGCGTAGGTGCCCGGCTTATCGAACACCGTCGCGTAGGTCTCGTCGGTATCCATCGCCTTCGACGACGCAAAACGGTTGCCGGCGCTGACCACGATATGCGGCTCGTCGTCGCGGTTGGTCCATATCACGCGCGTGCCCGCCGTCACCGTCAGCACCTCGGGCGCGAAGGCGAAATGCTTGATCTCGACCTTCGCCTCCGGCGCCTTGCCGGCGGCGGCCGGGCCCGCGCCCAGCGCCGCCACGCCCAGCGCCAGCGCGCGCAGCCATGCCTGCCAGCCGCTCATGCCAGCACCTCCTCGGTCACCGCCAGCGCCTGCTTGCCCCGCACATGGCGCACTTCGCGCACGCCCAGGTAGGTCTGCAGCGAGCCCGGCGCGATGTCCTTCAGCGGCCCTGGCGCATCCGCCTTGCCCGGTGCGGGTTGCGGATACGCCGTCGAGCGCGCGGTGTAGAAGGTGATGTTGCCTTCGACCTTCTGCTGGATCTGGTGGATATGCCCGTTGAGCACACTGACCGAACCGAAGCGGCGCAGATAGCTCATCGCCTCGGCGCTGTCGTCGGTGCCCCAGCCCCACTGCGGATACAGCTGCCACAGCGGCATGTGCGCGAACACCACCACCGGCGTTTCCGCCGAGCGCGACGCGAGATCCTTCTTCAGCCACGCCAGCTGGTCGGCGCCGAGCGAGCCGAAGCCGCCGGCCTTGAGGTTCAGCACATTGACCAGGCCGACGAAATGCACGCCGCGATGGTCGAAGCTGTACCAGCCGCCGGATGACTGGTGCTGGCCGAAGCGGCGGAAGAACTCCGCGCCGTTGTCGCCGATCACGTCGTGCTCGCCGGGCACGTAGAAGGTGTGCGCCGCCTTCGCTTCCTGCATCACGCCGGACAGCGTGTCGAATTCCTCCGGCTTGGACAGGTGGGTGAGGTCGCCGGTGTGCAGCAGGAAATCCGGCTTGTCCGGCTGCGCGTTGATCTTGGCCAGCGCGGCGCGCAGCGTGGCGACCACGTCGGGATTGGGTTCCTTGTGGAAGCCGATATGCGAATCGCTGATCTGCACGAAGCTGAAGCTGGCATCGGCCGCCTCGTCCCCGGCCAGGCCGTCCAGGGCATGGGCCTGCAGCACCCCGCCCTTCATCAGCCACAGCGTGCCGGCCCCGGCCCAGGCCATGCAGTGGAGGAACTGGCGGCGGCCTGGCACCGCTTCTTTCTGGTTGTCGTCGTGATCTTGCATGGTGCGCTCCGAATGGACGGCCGGCAGGCCTGCGTGACCGGTATCGACGCGATGCCGGCGATTCGCAATACCGGCGCTCCCGGCGGCCTATTCCCGCTTTTCGGCGCCGGGAATAAAGTCGCGCGCAGCGAGGTAGTTGCTCCCATGACCATCGATGCGCCCCTGCTGCCGCACCGTGCCGAAGCCGCCGCCAACGCGCGCTTCCAGGCGCTGGTGCTGCCGTACCTGGACGCGGCCTACAACCTCGCCCACTGGCTGACCCGCAACGACGCGGATGCGCAGGACGTGGTGCAGGAAGCGATGGTGCGGGCGTTGCGCTATTTCGACAGCTTCCACGGCACGGACGCGCGGGTGTGGCTGCTGGCGATCGTGCGCAACACCTTCTACACGCTGCGCGCCAGGCACGCGCCGGAGCTGGCGCGCGATCCGCTGGACGACGAAGCGCATCCGTTGATCGATCCCGGCCCGTCGCCGGAAAGCGTGGCCCTGCTCGCGGTGGACGTGGGCGCCCTGCAGGAAGCGCTGGCACGCCTGCCCGAGACGTGGCGCGAAGTGCTGGTGCTGCGGGAGCTGGAAGAGTGTTCGTACAAAGAGATCGCCGCCATCACCGGCCAGAAGATGGGCACCGTGATGTCGCGGCTGGCGCGTGCCCGCGAACGCTTGCGGGAAGAACTCACGCATCGACCGAAGGAGGGGCGCCGCCATGACCTGCGATGAGTCGCGCCTGCTGCACGCCTATCTCGACGACGAGCTCGACGCCGCCCAGAGCGCGCAGATGGAACGCCACCTCGCTGCCTGCCCTGTCTGCGCCGCGGCGCAGCGCGAACACGAACGACTGCGCAAGGCGCTGGCCCAGCCCGAGCTGTACCGCCGCGCGCCCGACGCGCTGCGCCGCCAATGGGAGGCGCCGCCGGTCCCCGTCGCCGCAGCGCGCCGCCGCCACCCGGTGGCCCTGGCCGCCGCGGCCGGCTTCATCGGCGCGCTGCTGCTGTCGACGCCGGCCTGGCTGTGGCTGGCGCGGCCGGATGCGGCGCCCGCCGCCGTGGTCGACGAGGCGATCTCCGGCCACCTGCGCTCACTACAGCCGCAGCACCTGATGGACGTGGTCTCGACCGACCAGCACACGGTCAAGCCCTGGTTCGAGGGCAAGCTGGATTTCGCACCGCGGGTGAAGGAGCTGGCCGAGGAAGGCTTCCCGCTGGCCGGCGGCCGCCTGGACGCGATCGGCGGACGCAGCGTGGCGGCCCTGGTGTACCGGCGCCGCATGCACGCGATCAACCTGTACCAGTGGCCGGCGGACGGCGCTGACACGCCGCAGGCGATCGCCCGGCGGCACGGCTACACGGTGATCGACTGGCGCCAGGGCGGCATGCGCTTTGTGGCGGTGTCGGACCTCAACGAGGGCGAGTTGAAGCAGTTCGCGCTGGCGTTCGACAACACACCGCATTGAAGCAGCGGGTCGCATTGACTCGGCGCGCCGCGCTGAGTCAGGCGCTCTGCGGCTGCAAAGGTTCCGCCCAGTCTTCCGGCGTCAGCGGCGCCAGGCCGTACGCGGCGCGCGCCTTGTCGCATTGCGCGCTGGGTGCGCCGGATTCCCAGGCCGGGATCACTTCGCGGCACACCGAAGGCCGCTGGGCATAGATGCCGCAATGCGCCGATTCGCCCACCACGCCCTGCAGCGCCACGCAGTGCGGCTGCCGCGCCTGGGTGCCGCGCATGGCCAGGCGGTGCGGGTCGATCTGTTCGGTCAGTTCCGCCGGCACCGTGCCGCCCATGAAGGCCTCGGCCTCGGACCAGTGGAATGCCACGCGGTAGTGGGCACAGCAGGCGCCGCAGCGCAGGCACGGATGGCTCATCGCGGTTGACGAAAGCGCACCCCCTGGCGCGCGGCGGCGGGATTCTAGAACGAAGCAAGCCCGCCTGGCAGCGGGCTTTCCGGCCTATGCCTTCCGGTTTGCCGCGGCGCCGTACGGCGTAGGTTGGGGTAAGCCGCAGGCGAACCCCAACGAACCTGCACATCGGACCACCGTTGGGATTACGGGCTGCCTCAGCAGCCCGCCCTTCGGGCCATCCGCTACGCGGATGTTCGCTACGGCATCCTGCCTTCGCAGTCGCCTGCGGCTCACCCCAAGCTACGACCCGCTATGGCTCGCCGGCAAAGGTGTTGCAGCTACTGACGTTGCCGCTGTCGAAGCCGGCGCGGAACCACTTCACGCGCTGCGCCGAGGTGCCGTGGGTGAAGGAGTCCGGCATCACGCGGCCGCGCGCCTGCTGCTGCAGGGTGTCGTCGCCGATCTTGCTGGCGGCGTTGAGCGCGGACTCGATGTCGCCGGCCTGCAGCCAGTGCAGGCGCTCCTGGCTGTGGTTGGCCCACACGCCGGCGAAGCAGTCCGCCTGCAGTTCCTGGCGCACCGACAGGCCATCGGCGCCTTCCATCCGCGCGCCCTGGCGGCGCGCCTGCTCGGCGCGGTCGAATACGCCCAGCAGGTTCTGCACGTGGTGGCCGACTTCGTGCGCGATCACGTAGGCACGGGCGAAGTCGCCGGAAGCGTGGAAGCGGTCCTGCAGCTCCTGGAAGAAGGCCAGGTCCAGGTATACGCGCTGGTCGCCGGGGCAATAGAACGGACCGACCGCGGTCGAGGCCGCGCCGCAGGCGGTGTTCACTCCGCCGTTGAACAGCACCAACTTGGGTTGCACGTACTGGCGGCCGTTGGCGGCAAACAGGTCGCCCCAGGTCTTCTCGGTGGAGCCGAGCACGGCGCTGACGAAATCCTTCTGCTGCGGATCGACCTGGGCCGGCTGGCCGCTGGGCGCGGCGACCTGGCCGCCGCCCTGGTCGACCTGGCTGAGCAGCGCGGTGGGGTCCTTGAAGAACACCATGCCCAGGATGGCCAGGATCACGATGCCGCCGATCCCGAGGCCCCGGCCGCCGCCGAAGCGCGGGCCGCCGCCACCGCCGCTGTCGACCTCGACGTTCTGACTGCGCTCGCCTTTCTGCCAATCCATGTAGGTGCCTTTCTGCGTGGGCGTCGCGGCGGACGATAACGCCATGTCTGCGCCCGCGCCACGTAGGTTGGGGTGAAAACCCCGACAGACGGTACGGCGAACCGTGACGCCTCGTCGGGGTTCGCTATGCTCACCCCAACCTACCCCCAAGGAAATTTATGTTCCAGCACCTCCCCGCCGTGGTCGTCCTGCTCACCGTGCTGCTGCAGGCCGGCACTTCCTACGTGGTGGGCCGCGCCCGCGGGCTGTACGGCATCAAGGCGCCCGCGACCAGCGGCCACCCCGCCTTCGAGCGCGCGTTCCGGGTGCAGATGAACACGCTGGAGGCGACCCTGATGTTCCTGCCGGCGCTGTGGCTGGCCGCCGGCTATGGCGCGCCGCTGTGGGCCGGCATCGCGGGGCTGGTGTGGGTGCTCGGACGCGTGTGGTACGCGGCGGCCTATCTGCGCGATCCCGCCAGGCGTGAAGGCGGCTTCGTGGTGAGCGCGATCGGACTGCTGGCCACCCTGGCGATCGGCACGGTCGGCCTGGGCAAGGCCTTGCTGCCGGGCTGAGCGTCAGTCCGCCGGCGTTACCCGCAGCCGCTCGATGCGCGCGCCGTCCATCGCCATCACCTCGAAGCGCAGCCCTTCGCTGTCCAGGCTGTCGCCTTCGCGCGGCAGCCGGCCGAGCTGCTCCAGCACGTAGCCGGCCAGGGTGGAGAAGCTGCCGTCATCGCTCAGCGTGCGGTTGAGCAGGTGCTCGGCGCGGCGCAGGTCCAGGCCGCCGTCGAGCAGCCAGGCGCCGCTGGTTTCCTGCACGGCCGACGGATCGCCGCTGTCCTCGCCGGGGAATTCGCCGGCGATGGTCTCCAGCACGTCGGTCGGCGTGACCAGGCCGAGCACGCTGCCGTATTCGTCCACCACCAGCGCCACCTGCAGCGGCGAGCGGCGGAATTCGTCGATCAGGCGCAGCACGCTGAGCGACTCCAGCACGGTGAGCGGCTTGCGCACCACCTGCCCAGTCTCGATGCGACCGTGCTCGAGCAGGCTGGCCAGCAGGTCGCGCGAGGAGGCCACGCCGACCAGCTGGTCGAGGTCGTCGCCCGCTACCGGCAGCCACGCATGCGAGGACGCGGTGACTTCCGTGCGCAGCGTTTCGGCGTCTTCGCGCGGGTCCACCCAGTTGATCTCGGTGCGCGGGGTCATGATCGAGCGCACCGGCCGCTGCGCCAGGTCCAGCACGCCGCGCACCATCGCCAGTTCGTCCTTGCCGAACACGCCGATGCCGGTGTCGGCGGCCGTGTCGGCGGCCTTGGACACGTCTTCCTCTTCCTCGCCGCCGGCGCCGAGCAGGCGCAGCACGGCGCGCGCGGTGCGGTCGCGCAGCTTGCGCGGGCTGCTGAACAGCAGGCGGCGGCGATTGCGGCGCATGGTCTGGTTGAACACCTCGATCATGATCGAGAAGCCGATCGCCGCGTACAGATAACCCTTCGGGATGTGGAAGCCGAGGCCTTCCGCGACCAGGCTGAAGCCGATCATCAGCAGGAAGGACAGGCACAGGATCACCACCGTGGGCCGTGCGTTGACGAAGGCGGTCAACGGCTTGCTGGCGCTGATCATCAGGATCATCGCGATCACCACCGCGATCATCATCACCGACAGCTGGTCGACCATGCCGACCGCGGTGATCACCGAATCGAGCGAGAACACCGCGTCCAGCACCACGATCTGCGTCACCACCAGCCAGAAACGGGCGTGCGCGCGATTGCCGCCTTCATGGCCGTCGCCGCCTTCCAGGCGCTCGTGCAGTTCCAGCGTCGCCTTGAACAGCAGGAACACGCCGCCGAGCAGCAGGATGATGTCGCGCCAGGACAGCGAGAAGCCGTTCCAGTCGAACAGCGGCGCGGTGAGCTTGACCAGCCAGGACATCGCGCCCAGCAGCACCAGCCGCATCGCCAGCGCCAGGCCCAGGCCCATCAGGCGCGCGCGATCGCGCTGCTGCGGCGGCAGCTTGTCCGCCAGGATCGCGATGAACACGAGGTTGTCGATGCCCAGCACGATCTCCAGCACCACCAGGGTGAAGAGACCGATCCAGGCGGTGGGGTCGGCAAGCCAGTCGAATGCGAACATGGGTCGGCGCCTGGACGCCTGCTTCCTCCGTGCAAGTCCGGCCACTATACAGGGCGCTTCCGCAGCGACCATGACGAAGGGCAGGATTGCGCGGCCGCGGCGGCGGCGTTTAGCGTGGGTGCGTCGGAACAGTCAGGGAGTAGGGGCAACGGCCTGGCCTGGGCTTTGAGGCCGATCCACCCGCAGCAGGATGAACCCGATGGAAGCCCCACGCCTTGACTCCGCGTTCACGCCGGCACCGGTGGCGCCCACGTTGTGGGCCGCGCTGGGGCTGATCGCGCTGTACTTCCTGCTGCAATACGTGGTGGGCGCGGTGGTCGGGCTGCTGCTCGGCCTCACCGTGGGCGTGCTGCACGGCTTCCGCCACGGCGAGGCGATGGCGCAGATCCAGGCGCTGCTGCTGCGCTCGGACGTCAACGCGCTGATGGTGATGCTCACCCTGCTGATCACCGCGACGGTGACCCTGCTGCTGGCGCGCCGCCGCTGGCCCGCACTATGGCGGCTGCCGGCGCCGCCCGGCTTCGGCTTCGCGCCGTCTGCGCAGGCCGGTTATTACGCGATCGCGCTGGCGGCGGGCCTGGTGCTGCCCATCGTCGGCGGCCTGCTTACGCAATGGTTCGCGCGCGGCCACGAAGTCAGCCAGGACATCAAGCAGCTCGGCGCCGCCGCCTCGCCGCTGCTGCGCATGCCGCTGGCGCTGCTGGTGGTGACGCTGGGGCCGCTGGTGGAGGAACTGCTGTTCCGCGGCGTGCTGCTGTCGGCGGCGCTGCGCCATGCGCCGGCGGGCGCGGCGATGTTCATCACCGCGGCGCTGTTCGCCTGCGTGCACCTGCCTGACCTCGGTTTCCTGTGGTACGCCCTGCCCAACCTGCTGCTGCTCGGCATGGTGCTGGCGTGGCTGCGGCTGGCTTCGGGCTCGCTGTGGCCGGCGGTGCTGGCGCATGGCGTCAACAATGCGCTGGCGGTGGTGTCGTGGTTCGTGGTGAGCGCATCGTAGGTTGGGGTGAGCTGCAGGCGAACCCCAACGGGCCTGCACGAACGAACGCCTGTTGGGGTTCGCCTGCGGCTCACCCCAACCTACGCCGGGTCGAAGCGGCGCAGCAGGCGCGCGGTCTCGAACACCGGCAGGCCCATCACGCCGGTGTAGCTGCCCTCCAGATGCTCGATCAGCGTCGCGCCCAGGCCCTGGATCGCATAGGCGCCGGCGCGCCCGAACGGCTCGCCGCTGGCGACGTAGGCGGCGATGTCCTCGTCGCTCAACACGGCGAAACGCACGCGCGACACGCTGGTCGCGCTTTCCGCGCGCGCGCCCTGCACCGCCCACACCACCGAGATGGTCTCGTGCGTGCGGCCGGAGAGCCGGCGCAGCATCGCCGCGGCGTCGGCGGCATCCGCCGGCTTGCCGAACACTTCGTCGTCCAGCACCACCTCGGTATCCGCGCTCAGCACCAGCGCATCCGGCGGCAGGCCCGCCATGCCGGCGCGCGCCTTGTCGCGCGCGACGCGGCTGACGTAGTGCAGCGGCAGCTCGCCCGGCTCGCGCTGTTCGGGCACGTCCACGTCGATCGGTGTGAAGGCGACGCCGATCTGCTCCAGCAGCTGGCGCCGGCGCGGCGATTGCGAAGCGAGGTAAAGCATCGGGGACCCTTTCACAGCGTGAGGTGGTATTCGCGGAAGCCGCTGTCGAGCTGCCAGCCCATCGATTCGTACAGGCGCTGCGCCGGCAGGTTGTCGTTGGCGGTGGACAGCGACATGCCGGCCATGCCCATGGCGCGGGCATGCGCGGTGGCTGCGTGCAGCAGCGCGGCGGCGACGCCAAAGCGGCGCTTTTCCGGCGTCACGAACAAGTCGTTGAGCAGGTAGCGGCGCGTCGCGCGCACCGAGGAAAACAGCGGATACAGCTGGGTGAAACCGACGCCCTCGCCGGTCGCTTCGTTCAATGCCAGCAGGACGACCGATTCCGCATGCCGGAAACGCTCTTCCAGGAATCGCCGCGCCAGCGCGAGATCCGCCGGCTGCGCGTAGAACTGGCGATAGGCGTCGAACAGCGGCGCGACGAGGTCGAGATCATGGATGGTGGCCTGCCGCACGATGATGGACATGGAATGACCCGCCGCGGGAAAAGTGCGGCGAGCATAGCAAGCCCAAGCGCTTGCACCGGAGGGTCAGGCCCGGTGGTAGGGATGCCCGGCCAGCAGCGTGGTGGCGCGATACAGCTGCTCGGCCAGCACCAGCCGCACCAGCATGTGCGGCAGGGTGAGCGGACCGAGCGACCAGCGCTGGTCCGCGCGCGCCAGCACCTCGGGCGCATGGCCGTCCGGCCCGCCGATCAGGAAGGCCAGGTCGCGGCCGGACATGCGCCACTTCGCCAGCTGCGCGGCGAGATCTTCGCTGGACCAGGTCTTGCCGCGACCGTCGAGTGCGACCACGTGGATATCGCGCGGCAGCGCCGCCAGGATCGCGGCGCCTTCGTCCTGGATCGCACGCGCGTCGTCGCGCCCCTTGCCGCGCACGCCCGGCTTGAGCTCGACCAGCTCCAGCGGCAGCTCGTGCGAGAGGCGCTTGCGGTATTCGGCGAAGCCTTCGGCCACCCAGGCGGGCATGCGTTCACCGACGGCAATCAAACGGGCGCGCATGGGCGGAAGGCGGCGGGATCGAAAAAAGAGGGTGACAAAGACATGGCGTGCACCGTCGCCGGTGCCGCGCGAAGCAAACCCGGCGCGGGCGCTCAGCCCGCGCCGACGGCCTGGCTGTCCTGCTCGCGGTCGCCCACGGTCCACAGCCGCTCGAGGCCGTAGAACTCGCGGATGCGCGGCAGCATCACATGGACGATCACGTCGCCCAGATCCACCAGCACCCATTCGGCTTCCTGCTCGCCTTCCACGCCGAGCGGCATCACGCCCGCCTTCTTGGCGAACTTGACCACTTCGTCGGCAATGGATTTGACGTGTCGCGCGGAGGTGCCGGAAGCGATGACCAGCAGGTCGGCGATGGAGGTCTTGCCGCGAACATCGATCTCGCGGATGTCCTTGGCTTTCAGTTCTTCGAGCGCGTCGATGACGTGCTTGCGGAGGGTGGCGGTGTCGGCCGCCTTGTTGCGTTGGGAAGTCTGACTCAAGTGGGCGTGCCCTCAGTGCGGAACGGTACGCTGCCAGCATCAGGCGGCGGCGCGGGCGCAGTATACCGCCGCACCCGCGAAGCCGCGTCAAGCCTGGGTTCCACCCCAGGTTTCAATCGAATGCGAAAGCGCGGCGCGCCTGGGCGTACTCGTCCATGAGCACGGCGACCAGCTCGCCGGCCGGCATGGTGCGCGACAGCCCGGCGCCCTGCCCGCACCATTCGTTGGTGAGGTCCGGGCGGCCAGCGGCGACGGCGGCCTTGCGCAGCGGCGAGGTCAGCGCGTTGGTGACCGGATAGGCCGGCAGGCTGGCCGAGATATCTGCCATGGCCTTTACGTAGGTGTTGCGCAGGCCGCGCGCGGCGCGGCCGGAGAAGCTGCGGATGGTGGTGACGTCCTGCTCGGCCGACTGCGGCAGGTCGCGCTTCCAGCCCGCCGCCGCGCCGCATTCCGGGCAGGCCAGGAAGGCCGTGCCCAGCTGGCTGGCGGCGGCGCCCAGTACTTCGGCGGCGAGCATGCCGCGGCCGTCCATGATGCCGCCGGCGGCGATCAGCGGGATCTTCACCGCGCGCGCCGCCAGCGGCAGCAGCGCGAACAGGCCGATCATGCCGTCCTCGGCATCGTGCAGGAAGGTGCCGCGATGGCCGCCCGCTTCCGCACTCTGCAGGCTCACGGCGTCGGCGCCGAGCGCTTCCCAGGCACGCGCCTCGGCCACGGTGGTGGCGGTGCCGACTACCACGATGCCCAGCTGCTTGAGCTGGCGCACCTGCGCGGAAGTGATCAGGTCGAAGGCAAAGCTCGCCACCGCGGGACGCGCCTCGCACAGCGCGGCGAACTGGTCATGGAAGGATGGCGCCCAGCGCGCCGGGATGGCGGTGCGGACAGCCAGCCCCTCGCGTTCCATCAGCGCATCGAGCGCGCGGCGCGCGGCGTCGACCGCGGCCATGTCCACCTCGAAGCTTTCCGGCAGCACGAACAGGTTGAGCCCGAACGGCTTGTCGCTGAGCGTGCGCACCTCGTCGGCCTGGTCGAGGATGGCCTGCGGCTCCAGGTAACCCGCGCCCAGCGAGCCCAGCGCACCGGCATTGGAAACGGCGGCGACCAGGGCCGGCGTGGTGGAGCCGGACATCGGCGCCTGGATCAGCGGATGCTCGATGCCGAGCCGCGCGACGAAAGAAGGGGCCATCGCGGATCTCCTCAGACAAGTCTCCTCGCGAAACCCGCGCATTACACCACGGAAACGCAGCGGCCCTCCCCGTCGCCGGAGAGGGCCGCGCGTGCGACAGCAAGTTTCGATCAGTGGCCGGCGGTCGAGGACGAAGCCGGTTCGGCGGTCTTCTTGTGGCCTTTCTTGTGGTGCGGCTTGGCGCCGGTGTCGGACTTCATCGAGTCGCCGGAGCTCATCGAATCGCTCGACTTCATCGAGTCGTTGGACTTCATCGAGTCCTTTTTCATCTGCGTGTCGGACTTCATCGAGGTCGACGAAGCGGCGGGGGTGGTTTCCTGCGCGCTGGCCTGGCCGATGCCTGCAGCGAGAGCGAGTGCGATGGAAAGACCGAGGACGGCGTTACGGGAAACTTTCATGGATGCGTTCTCCTTCAGTAGTGAGTTTCTGCGGCCAGGAGCCGCGCTTCCCCAAACTTTCAAGAACAGCTCTGCGACATAAAGAGCCGGGGCGGCCCCCTCCCGGGCCGCCCCGGCGGTACCGCCACCGGCGAACCGGCGGCGGACACGCTGCGTCAGGCGGTACACAACGTTTCCGCCACGACGCCGCGGCAGCGCCCCCTCCTGCGCCGCCGACCCGGCAAGCCTATCTCGCTGGCCCGCGCGACCTTCGCCAGGGAAAACCGCGCCGTTCAGCGTCAATACCGTCTCGCCCGCTTCGCGTGAATGCCGTGTTGCGATGCCTCAGAGCGCGGTTCTTGCGTTCACTGCGGCATCACCCGGCCGTCAGCTGCGGTGCGATGCGCTTCAGCGTGCTTTGCGCCGTGACGCGACGTCGCGAGCATGCGCGCCGCGCACGCCGCGCGTTGCGTCGCACCAGGGAAACGAAAGTTCGTACGGCTGTCGCGAAACTGACGATCTGCCGAAAAATCTCAGCGCGATTGCAACAGGCGGCCGCCCATCGCGGCATTGATGCCGATCACCAGCACCACCGCGAGCGCATGCGTCAGCAAATCGCTGGCCGCGGCATCGAACTCGTGGCAGATCTCCAGCAGGCTTGCCGAGGCGGCGGCGCTGGCCAGGCCGATCAGCATCGCGGTGAGCACCGGCCGCAGCGGGCAGGCGCGGCGCAGCAGCCAGATCAGCAGCGCCGACAGCGGCACCGAGAAGGCCAGGATGAATTGCAGGCAGCCGATCGGCTGGTGCGGCCCCGCCACCACCGTGCCCGGGGCGACCCAGTCGCGCAGACAGCCCAGTCCGCTCGCGCCGATCCACAGCAGCGCCGGCGCCAGCGGCAGCCAGGCCCAGCGCGGGCTGCGCCCGGGCACGCCCAGCGTGAAGGCCGCCCAGGCGGCGGTGATCGCGGTCAGCACCGCGCCGACGCCGGCCCAGGCCAGGTCCGGCGTGCCCGCCCAGCGCCGCAGCATGCCGTCGGGGCCGTAATGCGCGAACAGCGCCGCGGCGATGGCGGCCACCACCAGCAGCCACCCGGCCGCGCGCCGCCACGGCGGCGGCAGCCGGCGCACCGGCGCCAGCTCGCCGCCGAGCGCGTCGATCAGGGCGTGGTGGTTGCGTGGGTCGGACATGGCGATCAGGAATCTCCGTGGATACGGTTGCGCAGCGCCTTCAGCGCGCGATGCAGGTTGACCTTCAGCGCGCCGGCGTTGCGGCCGGTGTGCTGCGCCGCCTCGGCGAGCGAGCGTTCGCGCAGGGCCAGCTGTTCCACCGCTTCGCGCTGGCCGGGCGGCAGCGTGGCGATCGCCGCATGCAGGCGCCGCGCGGCCTGCTCGCGCTCGGTATCGAGCGTGGCGTCGGCATGGTCGGTCTGCATGTCGAGGACCTGCTCGTCGTGCAGCTCGCGGCGGTCGCGGCGGCCGTGGCTGCGCAGCGCGTCGATCGCGCGGCGCGAGGCGATGGCGGTGATCCAGGCGTCGTACGAGCGCGAAGGATCGTAGGTATGACGCACGCGATGCACGGTGAGCAGGGTCTCCTGCACCACGTCGTCGATGTTGTCGATCGGCACGCCCTGCCGGCGCGCGGCGGCGCGGATCAGCGGCAGCGAATCGGCCAGCACGCGCTCGTAGGCGCGGCGGTCGCCCGCCTGCGCCGCAGCCATCCACGCCGCGCGGCGCCGGTCGGCTTCGTGCTGGTCGCTGGCGGTGGTGGCGGACAAGGCGGCGCGTGAATCCGGACGGCGGAATACGCCATCTAGACCCAAGGCGCCGTCCGCGGTCAAGCTCGCATGCATGGCCGGCTCGCGGCAGGAGTTCGAGCGTTCTTCGCAGGACACGGGTCCAGGGTTACCCGCGGCGAAGATTTTCTGCGCGAGGTAACTCCCTGCCGCGCCGCTCCGAATAGCCCATCAACCTGCTCCTGGATTCGCCTCCATGCTCGTACTGATCCTTGCCTACCTCGGCGGCGTGCTGACCATCCTCAGCCCCTGCATCCTGCCGGTGCTGCCGTTCGTGTTCGCCCGCGCCGACCGTCCGTTCCTGCGCAACGGCCTGCCGATGCTGCTGGGCATGGCGCTGACCTTTGCCCTGGTCGCCACGCTGGCGGCGGTGGGCGGCGGCTGGGCGGTGCGCGCCAACCAATACGGACGCTGGGTGGCCTTGATCGTGCTGGCGCTGCTCGGGCTGACCCTGCTGTCGCCGCGTATCGCGGACTGGATCGCCCGACCGTTCGTGGCCCTGGGCAATCGCCTCACGCAACGCGCGGAAAGCGACGAAGGCTCGGCGCTGTCCGCCGCGGGCCTCGGCATCGCCACCGGCCTGCTGTGGGCGCCCTGCGCCGGGCCGATCCTGGGCCTGCTGCTGACCGGCGCCGCGCTCAACGGCGCCAGCGTGCAGACCACCCTGCTGCTGCTCACCTACGCCGCCGGCGCGGCGACCTCGCTGGCGCTGGCGCTGCTGGTCGGCGGCAAGGTGTTCGCGCTGATGAAGCGTTCGCTCGGCGCGGGCGAATGGGTGCGCCGCGTGCTCGGCGTGCTGGTGCTGGCCGGCGTGGCGGCGATCGCGCTGGGCCTGGATACCGGCCTGCTCACCCGCGTCTCGCTGGCCAGCACCGGCGGCATCGAGCAGCGCCTGGTCGACGCGGTGACGCCGCCGCCCGCGCCGCAGCCGGAGCGCAAGGCCGGCGAAGCGCTGCCGGTCGAAGGCCAACTGCCGTCGCTGGCCGGTGCCACCGCGTGGATCAACAGCACGCCGCTGACCGCCGCTTCGCTGCGCGGCAAGGTGGTGCTGGTCGATTTCTGGACCTATTCCTGCATCAACTGCATCCGCGCCCTGCCCTACGTGCGCGCCTGGGCCGACAAGTACAAGGACCACGGCCTGGTGATACTCGGCGTGCACGCGCCGGAATTCGCCTTCGAGAAGGACCTGGGCAACGTGCGGCGCGCGGTGCAGGACCTGGGCGTGAACTATCCGGTCGCGCTCGATAACGACTATGCGATCTGGCAGGGCTTCAACAACCGCTACTGGCCCGCGCATTACTTCATCGACACGCAGGGCCGCATCCGCCACCACCATTTCGGCGAAGGCGGCTATGCGCAGAGCGAGGACGTGATCCGCCAACTGCTCACCGAGGCCGGCCAGAAGGATCTTCCCGGCGGCTACGTGCAGCCGGACGCAAAGGGCGCCGAAGCCGCCGATTCGCAGGCCGCCGACCGCTCGCCGGAAACCTACGTCGGCTATGCGCGCGCGCAGAACTTCGTCGGCGGCCCGCTGATCCGCAACGACCGCGAGACTTACCACGTGCCCGCCACGCTGCGCGCCAACCAGTGGTCGTTCGACGGCGCCTGGACCGTGGGCTCCGAAGATGCGCGGCTCGATGCCGCCGGCGGCCGCATCGTCTACCGCTTCCGCGGCCGCGACCTGCACCTGGTGCTCGGCCCCGGTGCCGACGGCAAGCCGGTGCGCTTCCGCGTGCGCATCGACGGCAAGGCGCCCGGCGCCGACCACGGCATGGATACCGACGCCGGCGGCAACGGCACGGTGACCACGCAGCGCCTGTACCAGCTGGTGCGCCAGGCGCAGGGCACCGGCGAGCGGCAGTTCGAGATCGAATTCCTCGACCCGGACGTGCGCGCCTACGCCTTCACTTTCGGTTGATGCGCCCGCAAGTGCGCAGCGCAAAGTCCCTCTCCCTCCGGCGACCCGAAGGTAGTCCCCGTGGGAGAGAGGGGTTGGGGTGAGGGTACGGCCGAAGTGGTGCGCTCCACTCCGCCCGAACCTTCATCCGCCTGCCGGCACCTTCTCCCGGAGGGAGAAGGAATTGGATCTGGAGACTGAGGAAATACACCGACGCCCACTGATGTCGGACCGATCAGTACTCAACGCAGAGGCTCCCATGAACACCCGCTCTATCCGCAACGTCCAGAACGAACAGCGCCGCTCGTTCCTGCGCATCCTCGCGCTAGGTGGTGCCGGCGTCGCAGCTACCGCGCTGCTATGGCCCCGCGGCGCATCGCCCCTCGCTACCGCGTCCGCCGCAGCGCCTACCGCCGCCAAAGACCTGATCCTCGAATGCTTCGCCGACGCCGACGGCCACCACCTCGGCCCTTGCCACGTGCAGAAGCTGGTACTGACCGACACGCAATGGCGCCAGCGGCTTTCCGCCGATGCGTTCGACGTGATGCGCCGCGAAGCGACCGAGCGTCCTTTCAGCGGGCAGTACTGGAACCTGCATGCAAAAGGCCTGTTCCGCTGCCCCGGCTGCGACACCGCGCTGTTCGACGCATCCACCAAGTTCGACTCCGGCACCGGCTGGCCGAGCTTCTGGCAGCCGATCGCGAAGGCGAACATCGTCGAGAGCAACGACTACAGCCTGGGCATGGTGCGCACGAAAGTGAGCTGCGCCGGATGCGACAGCCATCTGGGGCATGTGTTCACGGATGGACCGCGACCGACGGGGTTGCGCTACTGCATGAATTCGGTGGCGCTGCGGTTTGTGCCGCGGGGTGCCTGACTAGCCGCGTAGGTTGGGGTGAGCCGCAGGCGAACCCCAACATCCGGGTGCACGGCAATGTTGGGGTTCGCCTGCGGCTCACCCCAACCTACGTTCTGCGGTACGGCGCGAGCAGCGCCGGATCTTCGAACAGCCCGCAGGGCAGCAGATAACGCGGGTCGCGTCCCGCCGCCAGCAGTTCGCGAATGCGCGTGGCGGAAATCTCCAGCGGCGTTACCGCCAGTTCGATCACCCGGCCTGCCGGGTGCGCGTGCAGTTCGGCCACATCGTCGGTACGACGTGCCTCGATCTCCGTCCACAGCGTATGCGGCAATTCCGGCTCGACGCCGGGCCGACTCAACACACCCAGGTGCGCCACCTCGAACAACTCGCGCCAGCGATGCCAGCTCGGCAACCCGGCGAAGGCATCGACACCGAGCAGCAACACCAGCGGCCGCGCACCTACCTCAGCGCGCAACTCGCACAACGTGTCATACGTATACGACGGCCCGCCGCGCCGCAGCTCCCGCGTATCCACCGCCAAGCGGCCCTGCTTCTGCAACGCCGCGTGCAGCATCGCCACCCGCTGCTCCGCATTCGCCAGCGGTGCCGGCTTGTGCGGCGGCACATTGGCCGGCATCAGCCGCACCTCGGCGTCGAGCAGCTCGGCCGCTTCCCAGGCCACGCTCAGATGACCCAGGTGCACCGGATCGAAGGTGCCGCCGAACAGCGCCAGGGGCTTCATGCGAGTGCGCTGGCGGCCCGCGGTTCGGCGATGACGGCGATCAGGCGTTCCGCCTCCAGCCAGGCATCGCCGGCCTCGCGGCCCTTGGCGATGCGGTCGATGCGCGCGGCGCGCGCCAGGCACTGCAGCCAGTGCTCGCGCGGCGCACGGCGCAGCGCCTTGCGGAACAGCTGCTCGCGCGCCGGCCACAGGCGCTCGGCGCGGGCCTGCGCGGCGAAATCGCGCGCATTGGCCAGGCGCAGCGCCAGCTGCAATTGATTGACCAGCCAGCCCATCAGCGCGATCAGCTCGTCGCCCTCGGCGCGCAGGCCGGCCAGGATGTGCAGCGCGCGGCCGCCGTCGCCGGCGAAGGCCGCGTCGGTGAGCTTGAAGGCGTCGTAGCGCGCGCTGTCGGCGACCAGGTGTTCCATCTCGGTCGCGTCGATGCGGGCGCCAACGCCCTCGCCGCGCAGCACGGCGAGCTTGTCGATCTCCTGCGCGGCGGCGAGCAGGTTGCCCTCCACGCGCTCGGCCAGCAGCGCGGCGGCGTCCGGCGTGGCGCTGAGGCCGCGCGAGGCCAGCCGCGCGCCTACCCAGGCCGCCCATTCGTGCGGCTTGGGCGCGTTGAACACCACCAGCGCGCCGGCGGCATCCAGGTTCCTGGTCCACGCGCCCTCGTGCTTGCTGCTCCACTCGATCGCTGTGATCAGCAGGGTGACGTCCGGCGGCGGGTTCGCGCAGAACTCGTTGATCGCCTTGGCGCCCTCGGTGCCGGGGCGGCCGGTGGGCAGGCGCAGGTCGAGCAGGCGGCGCGTGGCGAACAGCGACATGCCGGCGGCCGAGCGCGCCAGGTCGTCCCAGTCGAAATGATTGCCGACGTCGAGCACTTCGCGCTCGGTGTAGCCGAGGCGGCGCGCCTGCGCACGCAGCGCGTCGGCGGCTTCCAGCACCAGCAGTTCCTCGCCGGCCAGCAGGTACACCGGACGCAGGCTGTCGCCAGCCAGCGCCTTCTGCCACTGCGTGGAATTGAGCGGCATGGGCTCAGTGCGCGGAGGAAGACGCCGCGGCCGGCGCCACCGCGCCGCCGCCGTGCTTCTGCAGCGCCTGCAGGCGGAACAGGATGGACTGCACCATGTCGTCGTTGAGGCTGCGCTGGATCTCTTCCACCTGGGCCGTGGTGCCGATGGTATTGGTGGCGTCGTAGCTGAATTCGCGCGACATGCTGATGTTCTGCAGCGGCAGCAGCACCTGGCCGGCGCCGTCGTTCAACTGGAACTGCACCTGGTAGCGCACCGCGTATTCGGTGACGCGCGCATAGCCGCTCACGGTGAGCGTCTCGGTGCTGAAGGCGGCCTGCGGGACGCGCAGCTCGGCGATGCCGGGGCCGGGCTTGTCTTCCACCGTCACGCCGGAAGCTTCCAGCGCACGGGCGAGGTCGCGCTGCAGGTCGATGCCGCCGTTCACCGTCAGGTGCACGTGCTGCATCGCGGACGGCAGCGCCGCGCTCTGGCGGAGATGAAAGCCGCACGCCGTGAGCGCGAGGGCGGACACCAGCATCAGCGTTGCTTTGAACATGCGGCTCATGGATTTCATCCTGCGACGATGTTGACGATCTTGCCCGGGACCACGATCACCTTGCGTACGCTCTGGCCTTCCATGAACGCGATCACGTTCGGGTGCGCCAGGGCCAGCTGCTCGGCCTGCTCCTTCGAGGCGCCGGCGGCGATCTCGATGGTACCGCGCAACTTGCCGTTGACCTGTACCGCCAGGGTGAGCGAATCGCGCACCAGCGCGGCTTCGTCCGCCTTCGGCCAGGGCTGGTCTTCCAGCACCTCGGCCGGATGGCCCAGCACCTGCCACAGCGCGTGGCTGACATGCGGCACCACCGGATTGAGCAGCAGCACCATCGCCTCCAGCGCCTCGTGACGCACGGCGCGGCCCTGCTCGCTGTGGTCGTCGAACTTGCCCAGGGCGTTCAGCAGTTCCATCAGCGCGGCGATGGCGGTGTTGAACGAGTGGCGGCGGCCGACGTCGTCGCCGACCTTCTGGATGGTCTCGTGCAGCTGGCGGCGCAGCGCCTTCTGGCCGGCGTCCAGCGCGGCCGGGTCGACCACGGCGTGGTCAGGACCCGCGGCGTGCGTGGTCACCTCGCGCCAGAAGCGGCGCAGGAAGCGCGCCATGCCTTCCACGCCGGCCTCGCTCCATTCCAGCGACTGCTCCGGCGGCGCGGCGAACATCGAGAACAGGCGCACCGTGTCGGCGCCGAACTTCTCCACCATCGCCTGCGGGTCGATGCCGTTGTTCTTGGACTTGGACATCTTCTCGGTGCCGCCGATCTTCACCGGCTGGCCGTCGCTCTTCAGCACCGCGCCGACCACGCGCGCTTTCTCGTCGCGCTGGATTTCCACGTCGGCGGGATTGATCCAGTCCTTCGAGCCGTCGGCGTTGTCGCGATAGAACGTCTCGGCGATCACCATGCCCTGGCACAGCAGGTTGGTGGCCGGCTCGTCGGCCTGCACCAGGCCCGCGTCGCGCATCAGCTTGTGATAGAAGCGGAAGTACAGCAGGTGCAGGATGGCGTGCTCGATGCCGCCGATGTACTGGTCCACCGGCAGCCAGTAATTGGCGCGCTCGTCGACCTGCGCATCGGCGCCGGGGCTGGTGTAGCGCGCGTAGTACCAGCTCGACTCCATGAAGGTGTCGAAGGTGTCGGTCTCGCGCTCGGCCGGGCCGCCGCACTGCGGGCAGGTGGTCTTGCGCCACTCGGGGTCGGCCTTGATCGGCGACTGCACGCCGGAGAACGCGACGTCTTCCGGCAGCACCACCGGCAGTTGGTCTTCCGGCACCGGCACCGCCTCGCACTTCGAGCAGTAGATCACCGGGATCGGGCAGCCCCAGTAGCGCTGGCGGCTGACGCCCCAGTCGCGCAGGCGCCAGTTGACGCGGCGCTGGCCCTTGCCCTCGCCTTCCAGCGTGGCGGCGAGGTAATCGAAGGCCTCGCGGTAATTCTTGCCGTCCAGCGCGCCGGAGTGGACCACGCGCATGTCGGCGCGGGTCTTGTCGGAGTACCACTCCTGCCACTTGGCCGGATCGTAGGTCTCGTCGCCGGCGGCGATCACCTGCCTGATCGGCAGGTCGTACTTGTGCGCGAACTCGAAGTCGCGCTCGTCATGCCCGGGCACCGCCATCACCGCGCCGGTGCCGTAGCCCATCAGCACGAAGTTGGCGACCCACACCGGCAGCTTCTCGCCGGTGACCGGGTGGATGGCGGACAGGCCGGTGGCCATGCCGCGCTTTTCCTGCGTCTCCAGTTCCGCCTCGGACACGCCGCCGTGGCGCAGTTCGTCCAGGAAGGAAGCCAGCCCGGTATTGCCCTGCGCGGCCTTCAGCGCCAGCGGATGCTCGCCGGCGATGGAGACGAAGGTGGCACCCATCAGCGTGTCGGGACGCGTGGTGAACACGGTCAGCGGCTCGGCCTCGCCCTCGACGGCGAAGTGGATCTCCAGGCCTTCGGAGCGGCCGATCCAGTTGCGCTGCATGGTCTTCACCGCGTCGGGCCAGCCTGGCAGCGTGTCCAGGCCGTCCAGCAGTTCCTGCGCGTAGTCGGTGATCTTGAGGAACCACTGCGGGATCTCGCGCTTCTCGACCAGGGCGCCGGAGCGCCAGCCGCGGCCGTCGACCACCTGCTCGTTGGCCAGCACGGTCTGGTCGACCGGGTCCCAGTTCACCACCGCGTTCTTGCGGTAGGCCAGGCCCTTCTTCATCAGCCGGGTGAACATCAGCTGTTCCCAGCGGTAGTACTCCGGGCGGCAGGTGGCGAACTCGCGCGTCCAGTCGTAGGCAAAACCCATGCGCTGCAGCTGGCCGCGCATGTGCTCGATGTTCTGGTAAGTCCACTTGGCCGGCGCGGTCTTGTTCTTGATCGCGGCGTTCTCGGCCGGCAGGCCGAACGCGTCCCAGCCCATCGGCTGCAGCACGTTCTTGCCGTTCATGCGCTGGAAGCGGCTGATCACGTCGCCGATGGTGTAGTTGCGCACGTGGCCCATGTGCAGGGCGCCGGAGGGGTACGGCAGCATCGAGAGGCAGTAGAACTTCGGGCGCGAAGGATCTTCCTTCACCTCGTAGGCGCGCTGCTCGCGCCAGTACTGCTGCGCGGCGGCCTCCACCGCCTGCGCCCGATAACTGTGCTCACCGGCCTGCTCGCTGGCCTGGTCGGTGCTGCCCTGTGCTGCTTGGTTGTCCTGCATGTGTCCGGCGCCTGAACTCGTTTGCGGCAGCTCGAGCCGGAGTCCGCCGGCGGCTGCGGGTGAACGCGGCAGACTAGCAGATGCGAGGGTGCCCGGGGACCGGGGAGCGGGCGCGGACCCGCCCTCCGGCCATGTCGCGCTCAGCCCGCCGGACAGTCCGCGGCCTGGCCCGCGGCCACCGCCTGCGCCGCCGTGGCGATCTGCGCGGCCAGGCCGTCCAGCGCCCGCTGGTGGCCCTGCACCAGGGCCGCATAGCCCTGGCCCACGCTCTCCTGCACGCGGCTGGTGCAGGAGACCGGCGTGCCGCCCTTGAGCGGCCGCACGCTCCATGCCGCATCGAGCAGCGCATAGCTGCCCGGCACCGAGTCGAAGCGGCGCAGGTCGACCTTGATGCGCAGCACCGGCCTGGCGCCGGCCGGCAGGCCGCTCACGTCCTGGGTGTGCAGCTGGCGCGCCAGGTCGGCCGACAGCGCGCCGCGCACCTCGTCGCCCAGCGGGGCGATCCAGCGTTCGCCGTCCAGCACCGCAACGCCCTGCCCGCCCTGGCGCACCACCAGCTGCGGCTGGTCGACCTGGGCCGGCACACCGACCGGCAGCAGTTCGAACTGGAACGGCGCGGCGGACGGCGTGATGGCGGATTGCGTCGCGGTCGGCGCGTAGGCATCCGCTGCCGGCACCAGCGTGTAGTAGCGCACCGGCGCCGAGCCGCCGCAGGCGGCCAGCACCAGCGCGCCGCCGAGGATGATGGCGAGATGTCCGATGCGGATCATGGCTTGCTCCCTTCTTGCGTCGACGTCGGGGCCGGCGGCGCGTTGCGTTCCGGCGGGGCGTCCGCCCGGCGGCCACGCAGCAGCGCGTCCGGATGGGCGCCGAGGTAATCGGTCAGCACGCGCAGCGAGCGCACCGTGCGCTGCATCTCCTGCACGGTGCCGCCCAGGTTCTGCTGCAGCGGGGAATCCGCCGACAGCGCGTTGTTGGCGTTGCCCAGGGTCTGCTGCGCGCCCTGCAGCGTGGTCTTGAACTCCGGCAGCACGTCGTCGTTGACCTTCTTCAGCGTGCGATTGAGCTCGGCCAGGGTCGCGTTGGCGTTCTGGCCGATGCTGTCGAACGGGATCTTCTGGATCTTGTCGACGATCTCCGCCAGCTGCTCCTGCAGCTTGTCGAAGCTGCCCGGCACGGTCGGGATCTCCAGCGGCTTCACCATCGGGTCGTACGGCACCTTCGGCGCCTTCGGCACGAAGTCCAGCGCGATGTAGAGCTGGCCGGTGAGCAGGTTGCCCGAGCGTGCCTGCGCGCGCAGGCCGTGCTCGATCAGGCGGCCCATCATCTGCGACAGCTGCGCGTCGTCGCCGCGCGCCTTGGCCAGCGCCACCAGCTTGTCGTGCGCGCGGCCGAGCCGCTGCGGATAGACCACCGCGCCGACGATCACCGGGAAGGTCTGGGTCTTCTCGTCGAAGTCCAGGTTGATCGAGACCACGCGACCGAACGGCACGCCGAGGAATTCCACCGGCGCATCCACCTTCAAGCCGCGCAGCGACTGGTCGAAGCGCATGCGGATATAGCGCGGCTCGCCGTCCGGCGGCGCCATCGCGGTGGCCTGTTCGCCGAACAGGCGGAATTCCGCGCCCTGCTCGGCCGGCGTCTCGTCGTGCGGGCCCAGCGGTGCGCCGAAAGCCACGCCGCCGGCCAGCACGGTCGCCAGCGACTGCGTGTTGAGCTTGACGCCGTCGGCGCCGATCGACACGTCCACGCCGCTGGCATTCCAGAAACGCGTGGACTTGCTGACGAACTCGTCGTTGGGCCCGTCGACGAAGATCTGCAGGCTCACGCCCTTGCCGTCCTTGTCCAGCTGGTAGGTGACCACGCGGCCGACCTGGATGCGGCGGTAGTAGACCGGCGAGCCGATATCCAGCGAGCCGAGGTCGTCGGTGTGCAGCTTGAAGGTCTTGCCCGGCGCGCCGTGGGTCACCGCGGGCGGTTCTTCCAGGCCGGTGAATTCGTCGCGCGATTCCTTCGACTCGCCCACGTCCGCGCCGATGAAGGCGCCGGACAGCAGTGTATCGATGCCGGACACGCCCCCTAAGCCGATGCGCGGGCGCACCACCCAGAAGCGCGTGTCGGCGGTGGCGAAGCCCTCGGCGCTCTTTTCCAGCGAGACCTTGGCGGTGACATGGCTGCGGTCCTTGGCCAGGGTCACCGCGGTGACGCGGCCGATCACCACGTTCTTGTACTTCACCGGCGTCTTGCCCGGGTCCAGGCCTTCGGCGCTCTGGAAGCTGATGGTGATGGTGGGCCCGGCCTGCATCCACGCGTTGATCACCAGCGACAGGCCGACCAGCGCGGCGAGCACGGGGATCAGCCACACGAAGGAGGCGTTGATGCGCGGCTTGCGCACCACCGGTTCGGGCAGGTCGGAAGGCACTTGTTGGTCAGTCATCGGATTCCCTGCCATCCCAGATCAGCCTGGGGTCGAAACTCATCGAGGCGAACATGGTGAGGATCACCGTGAGGCCGAAGAACACCACGCCGGGCAGGGGTTCCACCAGGCTCAATACACCGAACCGCACCAGCGCCGTCAGCAGCGCCACCACGAACACGTCCAGCATCGACCAGTAGCCGATCAGCTCGACCAGCCGATAGAGCTTGGCGCGCTGCCGCCGCGCCCACGGCGTGGCGTGGCGCGAACTCCACAGCAGCAGCCCCAGCGCCAGGAATTTCAGCATCGGCACCACGATGCTGGCGGTGAAGACGATCACCGCCAGGTCCGGCGAGCCCTTCACCCACAGCTCGATCACGCCGCTCAGGATGGTGTTGTCGTCGATGTCGCCCACGCTGGCGGTGCGCATGATCGGCAGCACGTTGGCGGGGATGTACAGCATGAAGGCGGCCAGCAGCAGCGCCAGCGTGCGGCTGTAGCTGGCCTGCTTGCGCCGGTGCAGGGCCGAGTGGCAGCGCGGGCAGTGCGCGCCTTCCGCGCCGGTGTCGCGGCAGACCAGGCCGCAGACGTGGCAGCCGATCAGGCCCAGCTCGTCGGCGCGCGGCAGGTCCAGGCTCACGCGCTGCGCTCCGGCACCAGCTCCCACAGGCGGCGCAGGTCGATGCTGGCGAACACGGTGATCAGCAGGGTGAGCGCGGCGTAGGCGAAGATGCCCGGGTTGAGGATCACCTCGAAGTACACGCGCGCCTTGACGATCGCCACCAGCGCGCCGAGCACGAACACCTCGCTCATGGTCCACGGCCCCAGCCGGTACAGCGCCACCATGGCCAGGCGGAAGCCCGGCGCGCGGCGGCCCTGCTGGGCGAAGAACAGCACCCAGCCCAGCAGCAGCATCTTGCCCAGCGGAAAGAAGAACAGCGTGGCGGCGGCCAGCATCGACACGATCTGCGAATGCTCGCGCCACATCATCACGATGGCGCCCCACAGCGTGGTGCTGATCATCTGCCCGCTGAGGCCGAGGGTGACGATGGGCCATACGTTGGCCTGCACGAAGACCAGCATCGCGGTGACCACCAGGGCGAACATCGCGCCCACGCCCAGGCGGTGGTGCCGCTCCAGGATGGCGTCGCAGCGCAGGCAGCGCGCGACCTCGCCGCAGCACAGCTCGCGCCGCCGGTAGACGGTGTCGCAGTGCTCGCAGATCAGCAGCGGCTGGCTGTCGGCCATGAGGGGTGGTCTTAGGTCCGGCTCGTCATCCCGCGGATTCTCTCAAATCCGCGCAGCAAGCGACCACCTGCCGTTCGGGCCATTCAGCACGGGCCGGGAACGGCCTGCCGGCGCCTCTTGATATGCTCCGCGCTGCCCTGATCTGTTTCCGATTCCTCTTATCCCCCGGAGCTTCAGCCGTGACCAGCGACGCCCCCACCCATGTCTTCGACGTCGACCAGGAGAACTTCGAAGCCGAGGTGCTGCAGGCTTCGCTGACCACGCCGATCCTGATCGACTTCTGGGCGACCTGGTGCGGCCCCTGCAAGACCCTGGGGCCGCTGCTGGAGAAACTGGCCACCGCCTTCAACGGCGCGTTCCGCCTGGCCAAGGTCGACGTCGACAAGAACCAGCAGCTGGCCGGCATGTTCGGCGTGCGCAGCATTCCCACGGTGATCCTGGTGAAGGACGGCCAGATCGTCGACGGCTTCGCCGGCGCCCTGCCCGAGGGCCAGCTGCGCGAATTCCTGCAGCGCCACGTGCAGCCGCGCGAGGGCGCGACCGAAGAAGCCGAGCTCGCCCCGGCCGAAACCGCCGATGCGGCGATCGCGCGCCTGCGCGCCGAGATCGCCGCCGAGCCGGACCGCGCGGAGCTCAAGCTCGACCTGGCCCTGGCCCTGATGAAGGCCGGCCAGGCCGACGCCGCCGAAGCCGAGCTGACCAGCCTGCCCGCCAATCTCGCCACCGACGCCCGCGCCGTGCGCCTGCGCAGCCAGCTCGACCTGGCCCGCGCACTGCAGGGCGCGCCCTCGCTGGGCGAGCTGCAGCAGCGCGTGCAGGCCGATGCCGCGGACTGGCCGGCGCGCGACCTGCTCGGCGTGCGCCTGCTGCTGGAGGGCGATGCGGCCGCCGGCCTGGAGCAGTTCCTGGCCATCCTGGAGAAGGCCCGCGACTGGAACGAAGGCCAGGCCAAAAAGCGCCTGCTCGCCGCCTTCGCCACGCTCGACGACGCCGAGCTGGTCGGCAAGTACCGCCGGCGAATGGCTTCGCTGCTGTTCTGAACCACCCCATACGGTGGCGTATGCATAGCGTAGACTGGCGTACCTTTCGCCAGTCACGCCCTCCGATGCGCGCATCCACCTTCCGCCGCCTGCTCAACCTCTGGCCGCCGTTCCTGTTCAACAGCATCCGCGTGCAGCACGTGGCGGAGGATTACTCGGAAGCGCGGGTGGTGCTGCGCCTGCGGCCGTGGAACCGCAACTACGTGCGCACCCAATTCGGCGGCAATCTTTTTTCCATGACCGATCCGTTCTGGATGCTGCTGGTGATGCACCAGCTGGGCGGCGAGTACTTCGTGTGGGACAAGGCCGGCGCCATCGACTTCGTGGCGCCGGGGCGCGCCGACGTCTATGCGCAGTTCAAGCTGGAACCGGCGGTGATCGACGAACTGCGCGCGGCCGCGGCGAATGGCGAGAAGGTGTTGCGCTGGTTCGAGACGGACGTGAAGACCGCGGATGGCGAGGTGGTGGCGAAGGTGCGCAAGCAGCTGTATGTGCGCTTGAAGCCGCGAGCCCGCGAGATGGCATAACGTCCGGCGTAGGTTGGGGTGAGCCGCAGGCGAACCCCAGCAATGCGGGGCGTTTCGTGGTGACACATGCATGTTGGGGTTCGCCTGCGGCTCACCCCAACCTACGCAGATGTTCCGGTCAGTCGTTTTCAAACCGGCGCACTTCGTCCAGCGCCGCTTCCGCGCGGCGCACGCTGTAGCCGGCCGCTTCGCGCTCCAGCACCCGCGCACCCCACACGCGCCTGATCAGACGGATCGCCAGCCACGCCAGCGCGAGGCTGGCCACGCCGCTGGCGCACAGCCACAGCACCACGTCCTGATGCAGCCGCCACACATCGGCGCCCAGTCCCGCGAACAACATCAGCAGCGCAGGAATCCACACGAAGCAGCCGGTCACCAGGAATACCGGCGCCTCGATCCTGGTTTTCCATGCGCGCAGTTCCGCCAGCCGCCGCTGGATCTCCAGCACCGGTGCCGCGTAATCCACCTGCTTGACCAGGTGCAGGTTGCGCGCCCCGAACACGATCATCAGCACGCCGTACAGGTGCACCAGCACGCCGCAGAACAGCAGGTGCGGAAACTGCCGATGCTCGAACCAGAAATTGCCGGCGACCAGGCTGAGCAGCGCGCCCGCGACGATCTGCACGATCTGGCCCACCCACAGCGGGCGCAGGCCGTGCTTCATCTTCTCCAGCCGGTTTTCGCGGTACAGCTGCAGATGCAGTTCGTGCTGTTGCGCCAGGCGACGGTCCAGCGCCTGCCAGCTCTGCTTGAGATCATCCAGTTCCATCGTCATGCCTCCGCGGCGACCATGCGGTCGCGCAATGTCTGTTTGATGCGACTGAGCTTGGTCGCCACGTTGGTTTCGCTGATGCCGAGCACCTCGGCGATCTCGGCGTAGCTGCGGTCTTCCAGGTACAGCAGGATCAGCGCGCGGTTGAGCGGTTCGAGCTGGCCGATGAAGGCGTACAGCGCGACCAGGCGCTCGTCGCGCTCCGGCGCTTCGTCCGCGCCGATGGTGTCCAGGTGATGCGGCTGCAGCGGTTCCAGCCGTCCGGCGCCGGCCGCGCTGCTGCGCACCTGCGAGATCGCCACGTTCAACGCGATGCGGTAGAGCCAGGTGGAGAAGCGGGCGCGGCGCTCGTCGTAGCCGGGAAAGGCGCGCCACAGCTGCACGCAGATTTCCTGCTCCAGGTCGCGCCGGTCCTCCGCGCCGGCGGCGTAGACGCTCGCCACCTTGGCGATCAGCCGCCGGTGTTCGCGCAATCGCTGTTCGAATACGTGCTGGTCCGGCCTGCTGCCCATGCTTGCTCCCCTGGCTCTCCCTCCATGATTCGCGCGGCCGCGAAAAAAATCACAGCCGGCGGCGAAAGGGCCGAACGTCACGGCCGGCCCCCGCCGCCCGCCCCCTACAATGCCCGCTTCCCCGCTACCCGAGGGCCCGCCCCATGCGGCGACTGCGCATCAAACGCTATCTGTTCACCGGCCTGCTGACCTTCATCCCGCTGTGGGTGACCTGGCTGGTGTTCAAGTTCGTGCTCGGCCTGCTGGCCGGGATCGGCACGCCGCTGGTCGCGGCCTTCCTTGCCGCGACCGGGCGCGCGTCGCCGGCCCTGGGCGAAGCGCTCAACCGCGGCTGGCTGCTGTTCGTGCTGGCCCTGGTGCTGACCCTGCTGGCGCTGTATCTGCTCGGCTGGCTGGCCAACCGGGTGATCGGCCAGCGCCTGCTGGAGGCCTTCGACGGCCTGCTCGCACGCATCCCGCTGGTGCAGACCATCTACGGCGGCACCAAGAAGCTGATGGCGGTGCTGCAGCAGAAGCCCTCGGGCGTGCAGCGCGTGGTGCTGATCGACTTCCCGCGCAAGGGCATGAAGGTGGTCGGCTTCGTCACCCGCGTGATGACCGAGCAAGGCAGCGGCCGCGAGATGGCCGCGGTGTACATCCCCACCACGCCCAACCCCACCGGCGGCTATCTCGAAGTGGTGCCGGTGGACGAGCTGACGCCGACCGACTGGACCATGGACCAGGCCATGGCCTTCATCATCTCCGGCGGCGCGGTGGCGCCCGATACCCTGCCGGCTTCGCCCGCTACGTTGTCGCACCCCCAGGACCGCGCATGAACCGATTGCTGTTCGCCACCCTGCTCGCCATGTCCGCGAGCTTCGCCCATGCCGCCGAGTGGACCACGCCCGCCGAGGCCGCGCACTTCCGCACCACGCCCAGCTATGCGGACACGGTGGCGTATCTGCGCAAGCTCGCCGACGCCGCGCCCGGCAAGCTGAAGGTGGAAAGCTTCGGCACCTCGCCGCAGGGCCGTCCGATGACGGTGGTGATCGCCAGCGGCGACGGCACGTTCACGCCGGAAGCCGCGCGCAAGGCGGGCAAGCCGGTGGTGCTGGTGCAGGCCGGCATCCATCCCGGCGAGATCGAGGGCAAGGACGCCGGCCTGATGCTGCTGCGCGACTTCGCCGTGACCGGCAAGCTGCCGCATCTGCTGGATCATGCGGTGCTGGTGTTCATCCCCGTGTTCAGCGTGGACGGCCACGAGAACGCCAGCCCCTATCACCGCATCAACCAGAACGGCCCGGACCGCATGGGCTGCCGCGGCCAGTCGCAGTACCTCAACCTCAACCGCGACTACGTCAAGGCCGATGCGCCGGAAATGCGCGACTGGCTGAAACTGTGGCAGCGCTGGCAGCCCGACCTGCTGATGGATATCCACACCACCGACGGCGCGGATTACCAGTACGACCTCACCTGGTATCTGGAAGACCCGCACAAGCTCGATGCCGGGGTCAGCGCGTGGCAACAGCATCTGCTCAACGACAAGGTGATTCCCGCCTACGAACAGCGCGGCCACCTCGCCTCGATCTACCTGGAATTCAAGGACGGCCGCGATCCGCGCAAGGGCATCGTCAACTTCGGCTCCGGCCCGCGCTTCTCCACCGGCTACGCGGCGCTGCAGAACCGCCCGGCGCTGCTGGTGGAGACGCACATGCTGAAGAGCTACGAAGTGCGCGTGCGCGGCACCTACGACCTGGTCGCGCTGATGCTGGAGCAGGCCGGCGCGGACGCGGCGAACCTGATCGCGATCAACCGCAAGGCGGACGCGGCAGTGGTGGCGCGTGCGCGCGACCCGAAGGCGGAAGTCGCGCTGAGCTTCAAGGACGATCCGGCGCCGACGCCATTCAAGTTCAAGGGCTACGAGTTCAGCCTCACGCATAGCGATGTGTCCAACAGCGAGTGGATCCGCTACGACCCGTCGAAGCCGCGCACCTACGACATCCAGAACTGGAACGGCCTGCTGCCCGATACCGCCATCGCGCCACCGGCCGCGTACGTGGTGCCCGCGCAGTGGACGCAGGTGATCGAGAAGCTCGACGAACACGGCATCGCCTACCGCCGCCTGGCCAGGCCGGCGAAGCTCAAGGTGCAGGCTTACCAGCTGGACAAGCCGCAGTGGGCGAACAAGCCGTTCGAAGGCCATCTGATGCTGCGCGATTTCGCCCAGTCCGCCACCGCGCGCGAGGTCGAGCTGCCGGCCGGTTCGGTCATCGTGCCGATGGACCAGCGCACGGCCAATGTGGCGATCGAGCTGCTCGAGCCGCAGGCGCCGGACTCGCTGCTGCGCTGGGGCTTCCTCGATGCCGTGTTCGAGCCGAAGGAATACGGCGAGCCGCGCGTGCTGGAGCAGCTGGCGCGCGACATGCTGGCGAAGGATCCTGCGCTGAAGGCCGCCTTCGACAAGAAGCTCCACGAGGACGCCGCCTTCGCCGCCAGCCCCTCGCAGCGGCTGTTCTTCTTCTTCGAGCGCTCGCCCTGGTATGCGGCCCAGGATGTGGGGCTGTACCCCGTGTACCGGATCGACGCGGCCAGTTTGCAGGGCCTGGCACGGTAAGAGCCGGCGCAATCCGGCGTAGGTTGGGGTGAGCCGCCGGCGAACCCCAACAACCCGCACGGCCAGGCTCCCGTTGGGGTTCGCGGCGGCTCACCCCAACCTACGCCGGGCTCAACGCATTCAGCCTGACATCCCCGCCCCTGACCTTTGACACTGGGCCGGACCGTGACCTTTGACCTAGCTTCGAGGGTCGCGGCCGTGACAGGGGATACCCGCGGTACCGGCCGTACCGGCATTTTTCGCCCCGCGGGGGCGCCATTCGTATGAGAGGGAGATCCATGACCAAGCCGTACCTGAAGCCGCTCGCCCTTGCGGTGAGCCTGGCCCTGACGCTGTCCGCCTGCGGCAAGCACGACGACGCCGGGAAGGCCCCCGCCGCCGCCGGCAGCGCGCCTGCCCCGGCCGCCACCGCCGCCGCCACTGCGCCAGCCGCCAAGAAGAGTCCCTTCGACGTCAGCGAGCTGGATACCGGCATCAACGCTTGCCAGGACTTCAACGGCTTCGTCAACGCCAAGTGGGTCGCCGCCAACCCGATCCCCGAAGACCGCACCCGCTGGGGCGCCTTCGACCAGCTGGCCGAGAACAGCCTCAACACCCAGCACGACATCGTCGACGCCGCCGCCAAGGGCGCCGCCCAGGCGCAGGCCGGCTCGATCGAGCAGAAGATCGGCCTGCTGTACCAGTCGGGCATGAACGAAGACGCCATCGAGAAGGCCGGCTTCGAGCCGATCAAGCCCAAGCTCGACGCCATCGCCGCGCTGAAGAGCGGCGCGGACGTGGCCGACTACATCACCAAGAGCTACGCCGAGGGCGACGGCCAGGTGTTCCAGTTCGGCGCCGGCGCGGACTTCAAGCACGCCGACATGCAGATCGCCTACGCCAACCAGAGCGGCCTGGGCCTGCCGACCAAGGACTACTACCTCGATCCGAAGTACAAGGACATCCGCGACGCCTATGTGGCGCATGTCGCGCAGGCCCTGCAACTGACCGGCGTGGCCGAGGCCGACGCCAAGAAGCAGGCCGACGACGTGCTGAAGTTCGAGACCGAGCTGGCGAAGGCCTCGCTGGCGCCGGTGGAAGAGCGCGATCCGAAGAACCAGTACCACTTCGTCAGCGTGAAGGAAGCCGACAAGGTCACCCCGCACTTCAGCTGGGAGAAGTTCTTCAGCGCCCAGGGCGTGACCGTCGACAAGGGCTTCTCGCTGTCGCAGCCGAAGTTCTTCGCCGAGTTCGACAAGCTGCTGGCCTCCGCACCGGCCGAGCAGTGGCAGGCCTACCTGCGCTTCCACACCATCAGCGACGCTTCGCCGTACCTGAGCAAGGCGTTCCAGGACAACAAGTTCGACTTCTACGGCAAGACCCTGGCCGGCCAGCCGCAGCAGAAGCCGCGCTGGAAGCGCGTGCTGGGCGCGGTGAACGGCTCGATGGGCGAGGCGCTGGGCCAGCTGTACGTGGCCAAGGTGTTCAAGCCCGAGGCCAAGGAGCGTGCGCAGGAGCTGGTCGACAACGTGCGCAATGCGCTGAAGGCACGCATCCAGAAGCTGGACTGGATGAGCGACGCCACCAAGGAAAAGGCCGTCGCCAAGTGGAACACCTTCCTGCCGAAGATCGGCTACCCCGACAAGTGGCGTGACTGGTCCGGCCTGAATGTCAGCGGCGACAACTTCTACGCCAACGTGCAGGCCGCGTCGAAGTTCAATTACGACTACGACCTGGCCAAGATCGGTAAGCCCACCGACCGCAAGGAGTGGGGCATGACGCCGCAGACGGTCAACGCGTATTACAACCCGACCGACAACACCATCAACTTCCCGGCCGCGATCCTGCAGCCGCCGTTCTTCGACGCCAGCGCCGACGACGCCATCAACTACGGCGGCATCGGTGCCGTGATCGGCCACGAGGCCAGCCACGGCTTCGACGACGAAGGCAGTCAGTTCGACGGCGCCGGCAACCAGGAAAACTGGTGGACCAAGGACGACCGCGCCAAGTTCGACGCGCGCACCGACAAGCTGGTGGCGCAGTTCAACGACTACACGCCGATCAAGGACAAGCCGGACGCGCACGTCAACGGCAAGCTGACCCTGGGCGAGAACATCGCCGACCTCGGCGGCATGAACGTGGCCTACGACGCGCTGCAGAGCGTGCTGTCCAAGACCCCGGGCTCGACCGAGCAGAAGACTGACGGCTACACGCCGGACCAGCGCTTCTTCCTCAACTGGGCCCGCGTGTGGCGCGGCCACGTGCGCGAGAAGCAGGCCCTGCTCTACCTCAACACCGACCCGCACGCACCGGCTTCGCTGCGCGCGATCGGCGCCCCGTCGAACATGGAAGCCTTCGCCAAGGCCTTCCAGTGCAAGCCGGGCGACGCGATGGTGCGCGAGGGCGAGAAGCAGGTGAAGATCTGGTGACCTGCGGTGCCGCGGCGTGAGTCGCGGCACTTCGGCGTGAAATGAAAAGCGCCGCACGCGAGTACGGCGCTTTTTTCTTTGCCGCCATCCCGGCGCAGGCCGGGATGACGAGCATCAAGCATCGCGTGTGCGGCGGTGCTCGTACGCCTTCAGATGCGCATAAGCGATACGCAGCAGCGGCAGCGCGGCACCCGGCGCGGCGCGTGCAATCAGATCCCCGACCACATGGTCGGCCTCGACCGAGCCACCCTGCTCCAGGTCGCGCATCATCGACGCGCTGAGCGTCGAGCCTTCTTCGGTCAGCACACCGCGCGCCTTCGCCAGCACGCTTTCCGATGGCGCATGGCCGTTGTCGGAGGCGACGCGGCGGCAGTCTTCCAGCAGCGCCAGCGTGGCGTCGAGGCCGCCGGGCGCGGCGACGATGTCGCCGACCGGTGCGCGCATCAGGCAGGTGATGCCGGCCAGCGAGGCCAGGAACACCCACTTGTCCCACATGTCCTGCAGCACGCTCTGGCTCAGCCGCGCTTCGAACGTCACGCCCTCCATCGCCCGGGCAATGCGTTCGACGCGCGCCGAATGCGAGCCGTCGCGCTCGCCGAAGGTCAGGCTGTGCGAGCGGTTGAGATGGCGGATCTCGCCGTCCGTGCCGAGCGTTGCCGCGATCACGCACAGCCCGCCGAGCACGCGCGCCGCGCCGAAGCGCGCATCCAACGCATCCAGATGCCGCATGCCGTTGAGCAGCGGCAGGATCGCCGTGCCCTCGCCCACGGCAGGCGCGACGTCGGCGATCACCTGCGGCAGGTGGTAGGCCTTGCAGCTGAGCAGGACCAGGTCGTATGGCTCGTGCAACGCGTCGGCGCCCACCGTCGGTGCGCGCAGCGTGGCGTCGCCGAAGGCACTGCGGATCGCCAGTCCATGGCGGGCCAGCGCCTGCGCGCGCGCCGGTCGCACCAGAAAGCTCACGTCCTGCCCGCTCTCCAGCAGGCGTCCGCCGAAATAGCCACCGGTGGCGCCGGCGCCGACAACCAGGATGCGCATCGAAGATCTCCTTGGGGGGCGGCCGGTCCGAAACACGTGCGGGCCGACGAGGGGAAGCCGGAGTGTACGCCGGGGCGGCATGGGCTCCGGCTGCGGTGCCCGGGAAGCCCGTCCGTGAACGGAATGATTGCAAATCATTCTCATTAAAAATACGATGTGAAGATCACGGCCTACCCAGGGGATCCGCCGGCAGCGCCGTGATCGACAACCCCGCAGCCCGTGCCGCGCGATCGCCGCGGCGGCATGGGCGCACGCGCGCATCGCTTGCCGCCGCCGGTGCGCCCGCCCCACTCCGATGCACTGGAAAAGCTCCATGGCCTACATCAAAAGCCGCAAGCATTCTGTTCCGACCGCCAGGCTGCAGCCCGGCCAGCTCGCCGTCGCCACCGCCGCGCTGCTGACCGGCCTGGCCCTGGCCACGCCCGCCCTCGCCGCCGACGACACCGCCGCGGATCCGCAGGTGGCCAAGGCCAAGAGCCTGACGGCAGTGAACGTCGAGGCGACCCGCGGCAGCGACTACGTCGCCGACAAAGTGGATTCCCCCAAGTTCACCCAGCCGCTGCTCGACACCACCCAGACCATCTCGGTGATCACCAAGGACCTGTTCCTGCAGCAGGGCGCCACCACGCTGACCGAGGCGCTGCGCAACACCCCGGGCGTGGGCACCTTCTATGCCGGCGAGAACGGCAGCACCACCACCGGCGACGGCATCTACATGCGCGGCTTCGACACGTCCAACAGCATCTTCGTGGACGGCGTGCGCGACACCGGCACCATCTCGCGCGACATCTTCAATATCGAACAGGTGGAAGTGACCAAGGGCCCGGCCGGCACCGACTACGGCCGCACCGCGCCGACCGGCGCGATCAACCTGGTGACCAAGCAGCCGCTGCTGCAGAACGCCATCTCCGGCCAGCTCGCCTACGGCAGCTCCGACCGCAAGCGCGCCACCGCCGACTGGAACCAGGTGCTCGGCGCCGACAGCGCGTTCCGCCTCAACCTGATGGCGCAGAACAGCGGCACGCCCGGCCGCGACGAAGTGGAGAACAACCGCTGGGCCTTCGCGCCGTCGCTGGCTTTCGGCCTGGGCACCGCGACCCGCGTGTACATCGATTACCTGCACGTCAAGCAGAACAACATCCCCGACGGCGGCGTCTCCACCATCGGCCTGCCCGGCTACAGCAGTCCCGATCCGGCGCGTCCGTGGCTGGCCAGTGCGCGCCCGGTCGATCCGTCCAATTTCTACGGCACCGACGCCGACCACGACCACGTCAAGGCCGACCTGTTCACCGTGCTGCTGGAACACGATTTCAGCGATGACCTGGCGTTGCGCAACACGCTGCGCTGGGGCCGCACCCGGCAGGACTATCTGCTGACCTCGTTCATGGCGACGGCGGCCAACCTGCTTACGCCGAACGCCAACGATCCTTCCACCTGGACCGTCGCGCGCAGCAATCCGACGTTCAAGGACCAGACCAACAAGATCCTCACCGACCAGTTCAATCTCCGCGCCAATTTCCAGACCGGCAGCATCACCCACAACCTCAGCTCCGGCATCGAGCTGACCCGCGAGGAAGCGGACACCACCGGTGTCGTGTCCCTGGTCAACACCTGGCCCAAGGCCAACCTGTACCGCCCCGACCCGCACGTGACGGGCATGCAGTGGTTCCGCAACGGCAGCTATACGCACGGCAAGACCGACACGTATTCCGCCTATGTGTTCGACACGCTGAAGTTCAACGAGCAGTGGCAGGTCAACGCCGGCGTGCGCCTGGACCACTACCAGACCGATTTCGACAGCGCCGTCACCTGCGGCGGCCGCAACGCGCCGGCCTGCGGCACCCTGCCCGCCAACTCGGCGGTGCCGGGCCTGGATGCGCGCAAGAGCGGCAACCTCACCAACTGGAAGATCGGCGTGCTGTACAAGCCGGCCCCCAACGGCAGCGTGTACGCCAACTACGCGATCTCGCAGCAGCCGCCCGGCGGCAGCACGCTGACGCTGAGCAGCTCGGCCAACAGCGCCGACAATCCCAACTTCGATCCGCAGAAAGCCAAGACCGCGGAAGTCGGCACCAAGTGGGAGTTCTACGACAGCCGCCTGATGCTGACCGGCGCCATCTACCGCACCGAGATCAACAACGACGTGGTGCAAGATCCGGTCGACCTGCAGTACTACCAGACCGGCAAGAAGCGCGTGCAGGGCGTGGAGCTCAGCGCCGTGGGCAAGCTCACCGAGCAGTGGGCGATCAGCGCCGGCTACACCGTGATGGACTCCAAGGTGATCAGCGGCAGCAAGGTCACCAGCGACGGCAGCACGGACCTGGCATACACGCCCAAGTCGGCGTTCACCGCCTGGACCACCTACACCTTGCCGTTCGGCCTCACCGTCGGCGGCGGTGCGCGCTACAACGGCCAGCTCAAGCGCGGCACCGATGGCGCGATCGGCACGCCGGCGTATACCAAGTCGTACTGGGTGTTCGACGCGGTGGCGACGTACCCGATCAACAAGCACGTCGACCTGCAGTTGAACCTGTACAACCTGTTCGACAAGGAGTACGTCGCGGCGATCAACAAGAGCGGCTACCGCTATACGCCGGGTGCGCCGCGGTCGGCTATGCTGACCGCCAACGTGCGCTTCTGACGCGCCCTGACGGTTCCTCGGCCTCCGGGCTGTAATCCTTCTCCCTCCGGGAGAAGGTGCCGGCAGGCGGATGAGGGTGCGGGCGGAGCGGTGCACATCACTCTTACGCTCCGCCCGCACCCTCACCCCCACCCCTCTCCCGGAGGGAGAGGGGCTCGGGTTTCGGCACCTTGCGAGGACCGCCATGCTGCTACATATCCCCAACGTGCTGGCGCCCGAGCAGTTGCGTCAGGTTCGCCATGAACTGGACCACGCCGACTGGACCGACGGCCGCCAGACCGTCGGCGCGCAAGGTGCCCAGGTCAAGCGCAACCTGCAGTTGCCGGAAGCCTCGCCGGTGCGCGAGGCGCTGGGACGGCTGGTTCTCGATGCGCTCGCGCGCCATCCGCTGTACCACGCCGCCGCGCTGCCGCTGCGCACGCTGGCGCCGCGCTTCAACCGCTACGAAGGCGGTGGGCATTACGGCTTCCATGTCGACGGCGCGGTGATGGCGCTGCCCGGTGGCGGGCAGCTGCGCAGCGACATCTCCTGCACGCTGTTCCTGGTCGGGCCGGACGAGTACGACGGCGGCGAGCTGGTCGTCAACGACACCTATGGCGAGCATGAAGTGAAACTGCCCGCCGGCGACCTGGTGCTGTATCCGTCGAGCAGCCTGCACGAGGTGCGCGCGGTGACGCGCGGCACGCGACTGGCGGCGTTCTTCTGGGTGCAGAGCCTGGTCCGCGACGACGCCCGCCGCCGCCTGCTGTTCGACCTGGATGTCGCGATCCAGGCGCTCACCGCCAACCCGGGCACCGACCGCGGCGCCCTGCTCTCATTGACCGGCGTCTATCACAACCTGCTGCGCCAATGGAGCGAGACCTGAGCGACGCCGCGCAGGCGCCGCTTGCGCAACTTCAAGTCGGCACGCAGGTGCTCTGCACACCCAGCGATTGCGATGTCACGCTGCCGGAGGCATTCACCGTCAGCTGCGCACCGGGCACGGCCGTGGTGCTGGAGCCGGTGCCGCTGGCGCCGGTCGGACGGAAGCAGCTGGCGAACTTCGGCTGCTTGTTGTCGGAGCGGCGGATCTGGCCCTGCGACCCGAAGCTGGTGATCACGCTGTCCAGGCCCTGGATCGAGAGACCGTCACGCGCGTTGGCCGCGCGCAACAGAATCGCGCCGGACGCGGTGCTGTAAGCGGTGTTCGCCACGCCCTTGCCGGCCTGGTAGGTATAGACCAGCCACCCGTTTTCATACGCCTTGCCGTTACCGGTGCAGGTGGCCTGGTCCGAGCTGGGGCAGATCGACACCACGTTGCCGCGATTGATCGCCTCGCTGCGCGCGTAGGCGATGTCCGCCAGCAGCGCATTGCTCGCCGCGCTCACCTTGTTGCGCCGCATCGCGTCGCGGAAGCTCGGCGCCGCCACCACCAGCAGGATCGCCGCGATGGAAAGCGTGATCATCAGCTCGATCAAGCTGAAACCGTTCGTTCCCTGTCGCTTCATGGCGGTCACCAGCACGTGCCGTTGGTGGTCGTGCCGGTCGAGCCCTTCGCGCCGGCGTTGGTGATGCTCAACACCTTGCAGTCGTCCTTCGCCTGCGGACCGCCCGCCACCGGCGTGGCCGTGGCGGTGAAGGTCGTGCCCGGCGTCGCCGGCGTCACGGCGACGGTGTAGTAGCCCTTCTCCGACGTGTTGCCGCTGCCGAAGCCGATATCGCTCAGGCTGCCGTAGCGGTTATTGGTCGAATAGAACCGCTCCTGTGCGCTGGCCACGCGCAGCAGCACATTCTGTCCGTCCGCACGCCGGGCGCGCAGCCCGTAGCGCAGATAGTTCGGCACCGCGAAGGCGGCGAGGATGGCGATGATCGCCACCACCACCATCAGTTCGATCAGGGTGAAGCCGCGTGCGTCGCGATCGAGCAGGCGCATGGTCTTGATCATTGCGTAATCCCTCGCCAGGAACGGCGGCGCCAGATGGCGTCGTTGATGTTCAGAACATTGTTGCTGCCGCTGAGCTTGAGGCCGGGCACCAGCACGCTGCCGCCGCCCACCGTGGTCACCAGCGGCACCGTGCCGGAAGTGCGCGGATCGTTCACGCGTCCGCCCACCACCGCGGTGTTGGTGCCGGCCCAGGAGCTCACGCCCGGCGCCGACAGGCCCCCGTTCGCGCCGCCGGTCGCCGCGTTCACCACCATCAGTGCGCCCTGGATGCTGGCATTGCACGGATCGTTGGTGCCCGGGATCAGCGTCTGGATCACCACGCGGCCGGTGTCGAACAGCGCGCCTGGCGTCACCACCACGCGTTCGCCGGCCGACGAGGTCGACGGACCCAGGTCGAAGTACCAGCCGTTCTTGGTCGATGGCACCGGGTTGTCGGTGATGCCGCGCGCGATGGTCTTGCCGTCGTCGGCCAGCGCCTCGCTCAAGGTCTGCGCCACCAGCTGGCTGCGCGTCACGGTCGAGCCGACGTCGCGGATGCCGTACACCGACTGCGTCACCGCGCTGCCGCTGGTGTTGTCGCTCACGCCCAGGTACTTGCCGGTGCCGAACACCACGATGAACTTGTTGGTGACCGGATCGGCGAACAGGCGCGGCATGCTGGTGATCGGCTGCGCACCCGCGGTGGCCGGCTTGAATGCCAGCGTCACGCTCCAGGCATTCGGGTCGCTCGAGGACAGGTCATAGCGCCACAGGTTGCCGTCCAGGTCGCCGGCGAAGGACACATCGTCGACCTGGTCGTCGTTGTAGTCGCCCAGCACCGGTGTGGCCAGGCCATGGCTGTTCGCGCCACCGGCGCTCGTGCCAGGCGTCTTCAGCTCGCGGATCAGCTTGCCGGTCTGCGCATCCAGCACGAACAGCGAGCTGAAGGTGTTGGAGGCCGCCGCCGGCGAAGTGCAATTGGCGCCGGTGAACGGAGCCTTGGTGCAATCCGGGAAATAGCCGCCCGGGACCAGCACCACCCACTTGCCATTGTTGAGGCGGCCGATGTTCGGCTGGCCGTAGGTGTAGCCGATATTGGCCGGATTGCCGCCCGGGTTGGTGGTGCTGCCGTCGGTCCAGGTGCCCTGCACCGGAGTGTCGGCATTGAACTCCCACAGCACCTTGGCCGTGCCCATCGAGCTGGGATCGGTGATGTCCAGCGCGTACACGCCGCGGCCGCCAAGACGCAGGCCGCCGACCAGCAAGGTATGCCAGCCCTGAGAGGTGGACACCGGCGAGGTAGTTGTCTGGCTGAAATACACGTCGCGCGTGACCGGCACGCCATCGACGGTGGGCATGAACTTGAAGTTGTCCTTCAAGGTGAGGTTGCCCAGGTTGCCGTAGACCGAGCGCGGCACGTAGCCGAACAGTTCCAGGCCTGCACCCGTTGCCGGCGTCACGTTGCCGCTGGCATCCGTGGTCAACGATGCGTCGAACGCATGCAGCATGCCGTCATTGGCGCCGACGTAGACCACCGGCTTGCGGCTGAGGTTGTTCTTCACGAACGCCTCGTAGGTATGGCAGGTAAGCGGCGTCAGCGTGGCGCAGTTGGCCGCGTCGCCCGCCACCGCCGTCTGCTCCGGCGATCCCGTCGGCCAGCCGTTGCGATAGCCGCTGGCCGGATAGCTCACGTACACCGCCTGCGAACCGATGATCGCGCCCAGCAGATGGTTGCGCTGCCGGAACGTGGTGGACTCCTTGCTGCGATCGCCGCGCAGGTAGTCCACGCGGGTCTGGCCGGTGTCGTTGGTGGCGTCGATGCTGGCCGGCGTGCCGGACAGCAGGGTCTGCCCGGCGCTGTCCAGCGCAGTGAAGGTCTTGAACGCCACGCCGCCGGCGAAGCTGCCGTCGCTGCCTTCCTTTGCAGTGAGGATGTTGCGGCTGCCTGGCGGGGACTTGGTCGCATCGTCCAGCAGCGCACCCGCGTCCCACACCGTGGTCGAGGTCGAGCCGTTGGCCGAGACCGACACCGCCTGGAACGTACCGCTCCAGTCCGCCGAGCTGTAGCCGGTGTTGAAGCCGAGCGCACCAGGCACCAGCACCGCCGAGTTCACCGCGCCCGTATTTGCCGGAATGGTGCGCGCGCTGATGTTGGTCAGGATCGCGCTGAGCTGGTCCACCAGGTTCTGCGGGTTGCCGGCGCTGAAGTAGGCGCCGCGGCTGTTGATCGCCGCATGCCAGGTGTCGTCGATGCCAGGCGGCGAGTTATTGGCGGGCAGCGTCCAGCCCCTGGCGCCGGTGGAGTTGGTCTGACCGCGGCGCAGCGCGCACAGGTCGTTCGCGGTCGACACCACGCAGTCGGCATCGTTGGTGAAATTCAGTTCGCCGGCGATACCCAGGGTCACCATGTACTGGACCAGGTGCGGCCAGTTGGCGGGATCGTTCTTCGGGTTGAAGTACTGCTCCAGCGTCGTCGACGAAGCCCCCGTCACCACGCCGGTGCTCTTGTCGGGCATGTACGGCGGCACCTGCTTGCCATTGGCAGGATCGTAGAGATCCGGTCGCAGGTTCGACGACCAGTAATTGAAGGCGATATTCGCCAGCGAGGACGTGTACTTCGCGCCCTGCACGTCCCAGAACACGCGCGATTCCGCTGCGGCTGTGGAATACGCCGTGCCATCGGGCAGCGTCTGCGCGGTCTCGCCGTCCTTGAAGGGCGTGGGCAGGCCGGGGTCGCTCTCGTTCCAGTAACCGTCCGTCACCACCATGTGGAAGTTCTGGCGGCAGGTCAGCTCCAGGCCGTCCGCACCGGTCTTCGCCGGCGGATCCCAGTACGGATCGTGCAGGTCGCCGTTCGCGCCGGTATTGCCGTAGCCGCGCTGGAAGAACGAGCCGGCGCGGATGGTCGATGCGCGCAGCGGCGTATTGCCGGTGGCCGGCACCTGGAAGATCCAGTTGAAGAACGCGGAGCGGTAGCAGTTCGGCGGCGTCTTCACCGTGCCCGTCTGCAAGCCGATGGCGGTCGGGTCCGTGCTGGAGGCATCGCAGGCCGGTGAATTGGCATCCATCAGGTTGCTGATGATGGTGCTGCTCTGCAGGCGGAAAGTGTCATCGGTATAGAGGTTCTGCCACGCCACACGGAAGGTGCTGCCGTAGCCGCCGTCGGAATTCGGCGCACCCAGCTTGCCGAACACACGCGACAGCGCCGTGCGCGTCATCAGGTTGCGCGTACGGTAGTAGGCGTACCAGTTGGCGAAGTTCTGCCATTCGTTGACGGTGACGCCACCGATGGTCACGTTCTGGTTGCGGACCGCCACCGCTTCCCAATTGCTGCCGCTATAGAGATTGTTCAATCCGGTGCTGTCCGGATTGCCATAAGCATCGACGGTGATGGCCGGTGCGGAAGACTTGTAGCGGTAGTAGTACGGACCACCGTTCGGATACGCCACGCCATCCGGACCATTCTTGGTGTAGTCCATCGGCGAACTGCCGTAGCCGCACTTCCAGCGATTATCGGTGCCGGAATTTGGCGTGGTCTCCGTCCATTGCCACGATTTCGAGTTGGAGCGGCAGGTTCCGTTCGGCCTCTGGTCGATGCAGACGCAGGATCCGGGATCCGCATTCGCCGGGCAGCTCGAACCGGTCTTGGTCTGGGTGGAAGACCAGATGGCGGTGAGGTCGGTGGCACCCGTCGGGTCGGTGGTTCCGTTGGGGTTATTGCGATAGGCGCCGGTGGCGTCCAGCGCGACCGCGCTGCGGGGGCGGTTCACCGAAATGCCGTCCAGCGGAACGCGGACCAGGTTGGCATCGGCGTTAGGGAACGACGTACCGTCTGCCTCGATGGGCGGCGAATACACCACATTCGGGTTGTAGTACACGCCGTTCATGGCATGCGACAGGATGTTGGTCGCGCTGCTGACGCGCGGATCGATCACGCCGGCACAGCGCCAGGGACCGGTCCAGCTGCCATCGTCGAACGGCCGGTTATCGCCCATGTAATTGCTGGCCATCGAACCGGAATCGTCGAAGGTCACCGCAATATTCGGCGCCACGCCCTGGGTCAGGTTCGGCGGCGTGGGGCTGAGCTCCACCACCGCGGAAGGCGTCGCCGCCGTGCTGGTCGTCGCCAGGATGCTGCTGGCCAGCACCGGCGCGATCTGCGCATCGGCGGTGGGCACGAACGGCACCGGCAGGCCACCCAGCAGGGTCAGGCCGAGCGCGAGCGCGGCGATGCCGCGGCGCGTCGAGAAGAGTTGGCGAATACGCATGACTGGATGGCTCCGGCTCTAAGGCTCGTGTGCTCAATTGCTCTTGGCGGCGAAGGTGCTTTCCATCACCCGTACCGTGTTGGAATCGGCGCCGGTGGCGCGCGCGGTGATGCGATAGACGTGGCGGCTGGTGCTGCCGGTGCCGCCGCTGCCCGAGCCGGTGGCGCCGGACTCGTGCAGGCCGCCGCTCGCGCCCGGCGGCAGCTCCACGCCCATGTCCTCGATGATGTAGACGGGATTGCTGGCCAGCGCGCCGGTCTTGGCGGTGCCGGACAGCGCGGTGAAGTTGGTGCCGCTGTCCGAACCCTGGTACGTGGCCGCGCCGGCGGTGATCCAGCCGGTGCCGTTGCGGAACTTGGTCACCGTGCCGGTGCTGCCGTACAGCGCGGTATTGCTCGGGTCATAGCGGTAACAGTTGCCGGCCAGCACGCCGGAGCCGCACAGCAGCGGCGTGCTGGTCAGCTTGGTCGTGCTGGTCCACAGCTTCCACTCGACGCCGCGCAGCGTGGTCTCCGCCGCCATGTCGGCCAGGCTGGTGTTGCGCAGGCCGCCGGCCATGCGCTCCTGCAGCAGCGAGCGGCCCGATGCGCTCAGCGCCAGGATGGTCAGCAGCACCAGGAAGATCAGCGCGACGATCAGCACCACGCCGCGCTGCTGGTGCGCGCGCGGCAACCGCCGACCGGAATGTGCGTACATCATTGCGTTTCCCCTCTAGACCGCGCGGCGGCGTCCCGCCTCACGGATTGAAATTGCGCACCGCCACCACCGCGGTGAACTCGCGGCGCAGCATCGGATCGACGAAACCCTGGTCGCTCGGCTTGATGCCATGCGCCGACGGCGCGGCCGGCGTGGTCTTGCCGTCGATACCGTAGGTGTAGGCCAGGTCGTTCGCGGTCAGCGTGTACAGCGGGATCTGTCCGTCGATCACCATGTTGATTTCGACACTGGACACCGCGCGCCACAGGCAGCCGGCGGTGGTGATCTTGTTGACCTCGCCCGGCGGGCAGGTGATGCCGGTGGCGGCATCCACCACGTCGGCGGTGACATAGCGCACCTTGCCGTCCACGTCCTGGATGCCGTAGCGGAAGTCCAGGCGCTCCACGCCGCGCACCAGTTCGTCCTCGGTACCGCCCGGGTTGGCGGTGGTGCCGTCGGCCTTGAACGGGCCGCCGTTGACGCGGCGCATCAGCGCACCGGTGGTCTGGCCGTTGCCGTTGTCCACCACCTTGAGCCAATAGGTGACGGTCTGGAAATCGCGATTGAAATCGAACAGCTTCGGCGCCGACAGCGGCTGCTGCGGCGCGGGCGCGGCAAAATTATTGGCGCTGGTCGGCGTCAGCGTGGCGGCGCCGCTCTTGGTTACCGCGAACACCTGCGCATTGGAGCAGTCGGCCAGCATGGCCATGTCACCGCTGGCGAAATCGGCCGGCGGCGGCTCGCTGGAAGTGGCCTGGGCGATGGTGATGCTGGCGATGGCCGAACCGCTCGAGGCGGCCGTGGCGATCGAAGTGCCGCCGGCGCCGATCGCCCAGCCGCGGTCCGCGTTGACATAGCGCACGGTGATCACGTCGGTGCCGATCACCCGGCTGCCCACGGTCTTGGCCATGGCGGGAACGCCGGTGGCGACGTTGAGCACGGAGTTCGGATCGATCGGCTTGCAGGTGGTCGAGGTGAGGCCGCAGTCGTAGCCGCGCATGAACATGTACGACGGCATCGAATACTGCGCCGTCGGCTGCGCCGGATAGGTATTGGTGCCGTTGGTGGCGCCGAACGCGGTGGTGATGTCGCCGATCGCGGTGGTCACGTTCTTGGCATAGACGACCGGCGCGCGCAGGCCATCGAGATACAGCTGCGAGGCGGCCGCCGGCTTGGCCACGCCGCCGGAGTTGGTGCAGTACTGGCCGTTGGCCATGCTCAGGTCCTGCTTGAGCCGGGTCACCGCGAAACGCCCCTCTTCCTGCAGCCGCGCCAGCTGCGTCTGCGCGCGGTTGCTCGAGGAGGTGGAATTGAAGATGGCCACCACGCCGCCGGCCACGATCAGGCCCAGCGCCATCGCCACCATGAGTTCGACGAGGGTCAGGCCGGCCTGGACGGCGCGGCCGGCAAGAGTCGGATGCGCAGAAGTCGTCACGGCTGGAAGGTCCAGGAGAAGGTCTGTGGGGCCACCGCGGTGGCTTGCTGTTGCTGCTGGTCGCCGGACTGCTGCTCGTCCCAGGTGATATTCATCGTGCAGATGCCGCCGTACGGCGGACGCATGCCGACCTGGCCGGGATCGGCCGGGACCGCGGCGGTCGCGCCCGAGGCAGGCGTACCCAGCGTCCAGCCCGCCGGGGTGAAGCCGGCCGGGTTGTTGTTGCACTGGACGCTCGCCTTCACGTTCGGCAGGAAGCTGCTCAGCTGCCGGCTCCAGGCGCGCTGGTCGGACTGGGCCAGCAATTGCGGCGTGCAGCCGGAGGCGCAGTCGTTGTTGGCCGCGCTGCTGGCGGCCACCGGATAGCCGGCGGAGTTGTAGAACCCGCTCCACACGCCGACCGGGTTGGCGCCCATGCGGTCGGCCATGGTGCTGGCCAGGAAGGTCACCTGGGTGCGCTGGTAGGCCGAGTGATTGGACCGGGTCGCCATGACCATGAGACCGGCCAGGCCGATCAGGCCGATGCTGAAGATCAGCACGGCCATCATCACTTCGATCAGCGACACGCCACGCTGACGCGAGACGACATGCATGAAGGACTCTCCCCTGGAAGCCGGGGTACTGTCCTCAGGGCCAGATAATTCCTACAAGCGGAATCCGATGAGCGGCAGGAATCGCCCGATGAGCGGCAAGACCGCTCCGAGCGAGCTGCGTAGCTTCGCAACCCAAATGAGTACTGGATCGCACTAGCCGACGACCTGTTTGGAAGGCCAGCCTGTCGGGAATCCCCTACGGCCAGCGGCCCCTGGGTCGGGATGACGTCTGCGGCGTCTCTAGCTCAGGCAGGCCTCTCCGGCGCCCAGCCCCCGGGAAGTCACCCGGCCGGAGGCATTCACCGTGAACTCCACGCCAGGCACGGCGGCCGTGCTGGTACCGGGTCCGGAGGCGGACGAACGGAAGCACACCGTGAATTTCGGTGGCTTCTTGACGGAGGCATGCAGTTGGCCCATTGCATCGAAACTGAGGCTGCGGTCCAGTCCCTGGATCGCAACACCATCGCGCGGCGGACCGAAGCGCAAGGGGAGCCCACGCGTTCGCATGGCGGGGATCGCGCCATCCGTGCCTGCAAGGCCCAGGTGGACCAGCCAACCAGGCTCGTAGGCATTGGTTTGATCGCACTTTTTCCGGTCCCTGGAGCTTGTGCAGACCGACACCACTATCCCGCCGAGAATCGCCTCACTGCGCGCATAGGCGAGGTCCGCCAGCAGAGCATTGGCTGCCGCGGTGACCTTGTGACGTCGCACCGCATCGCGAAGTGAGGGCACTGCCACAACCAGTAGAACGGCCATTACCGCCAGCGTCATCATCAGCTCGACCAGGCTGAAACCCCTCCCGCCCCGTTGCTTCATGGCGATCACCATAGACAGGAACCATTGGTGGTATGCCCGCGGAAGGTTTTCTGACCGAGATCATTGGTGTCCATGGCCAAGCAACCATCCTTCGCCTGAAAGCCACCCGGCATGGGTGTGGCCGAGGCGTTGAACCAGGTCCCCTTGGCGTCCGTTCTCAGGGTGATTTTGTAATAGCCCTTGTCCGATGTGGCCTCCTTGAAACCGAGGTCGGTCATGCTCGTCGCATAATGGTTATTGACGGCGTAGTAGCGCTCCTGCGCCATGGTGACGCTCAATAAGGTCTGATGCGCATCCGCGCGTCTGGCACGAAAGCCATAGCGCAGGTAGCTGGGCACCGCGAAGGCCGACACGACGGCGATGATCGCCACCACCACCATCAACTCGACCAGGGTGAAGCCGCGCACATGGCGATCGGGACGGCGGAAACGCACACTCATGGCGTAATCCTCCGCCAGGACCGGCGGCGCCAGATCGCGTCGTCGATGCTCAACACGCTGTCGCTGCCGCTGAGCTTCAGGCCGGGCACCAGCAGGCTGCCACCGCCGACCGCACTTACCACCGGCATCGTGCCGGAGGCGGTGCGCGGGTTGTCCACGCGGCCGCCGACCGCGGCGGTTCCGCTGCCGGTCCATGCGCTCACGCTCAGCGACGAGAGACCGCCCCCCGAGCCGCCGGTCGCCGCGTTCACCACCATCAGTGCGCCGCCGACGCCGCCGCTGCACGGGTCACTGCCCGGTATCAGCGTCTGGATCACCACGCGCCCGGAGTCGAACAGCGCGGTCGGTGTGACAATCACACGCTCGCCGATGGACGAAGCCGACGGCCCCAGGTCGAAGTACCAGCCGTGCTTGTTCGACGGCACCGCATGGTCGGTCAAGCCGCGCGCGGTGATCTTGCCGTCGTCGGCGGTCGCCTCACGCAGCGTCTGCGCCACCAGCTGGCTGCGCGTCACCGTCGAGCCGATATCGCGAATGCCATATACCGACTGCGTCGTCACGTCACTGCCGTCTTGCGGCCCCAGGTACTTGCCGGTGCCGAACACCACGATGAGCTTGCTGGTGGCGGGGTCAGGGAACAGCCGCGGCATACCGGTGATCGGCTGCGTGCCTGCCGTCACCGGCTTGAAGGCCAGGGTGACCTTCCATGCCGCCGGATCGCTCGATGAAAAGTCGTAACGCCACAGGTTGCCATCCAGATCGCCGGCGAACGCCACGTCGTCGACCTGGTCGTCGTTGTAATCGCCCAGCACCGGCGTGGCCAGGCCGTGGCTGTTGGTGCCGCTGCGAGCATCGGAGGTCTTCACCTCGCGGATCAGCTTGCCGGTCTGCGCATCCAGCACGAACAGCGAGCTGAAGGTGTTGGCGACCTGCGCCGGCGTGGTGCAACCGGCGAACGGTGCCTTGCCGCAATCCGGGAAATAGCCGCCCGGCACCAGCACGACCCAGCTGCCGTTGTTGAGCCGGCCGATGTTCGGCTGGCCGTAGGTATAGCCCAGGTTGGCCGGATCGCCGCCGGGGTTGACCGCGCGCCCATCGCTCCACCCGTTCTGCCTGGGCGTGTCTGCGCTGAACTCCCACAACACCTTGCCGGCATCCATCGAAGCCGGATCGGTGATATCCAGCGCATACACCCCGCGCCCGCCCAGCCGCAGGCCCCCGACCAGGATCGTGCGCCAGCCCGGCGAGGTCGCCACCGGCGTGGTGGTGCTCTGGCTGAAATACACGTCGCGCGTCACCGGCACGCCATCGACGGTGGGCATGAACTTGAAGCCGTCCTTGAGCGTGAGGTTGCCCAGGTTCGCGTAGACCGAACGCGGCACGTAGGCGAACAGTTCCTGGCCGGCACTAGCCGTGGGCGTGGCGTTGCCTGAACCGTCCTTCGTCATCGATGCATCGAACGCGTGCAGCATGCCGTCGTTGGCGCCTACGTAAACGGCCGGCTTGCGCTTGAGGTGGTTCTTTACGAACGCCTCGTAACTGCGGCAGGTCGAGGGTGTGCGCCTGGCGCAGTCTGCAGGGTCGCCCGCCATGGCTTTCCGCTCCGGCGAATTGACCGGCCAGCTTTCGCGATAGCCACTGGAGGGATGACCCACGTAGACCGCCTGCGATCCGACGATCGCGCCCAGCAGGTGGTTGCGCTTGCGGAAGGTGGTGGCTTCCTTGCTGCGGCCGCCGCGCAGGTAATCCAGGCGAGCCTCCCCGGTGTCCCTGCGGGTATCGGTGCTGGCTGGCGTTCCGGCAAGCAGCTCCTGCCCTGCGCTGTCCAGATTGCTGAAGGTCTTGAACGCTATGCCTGCCTTGAAGCTGCCGTCGGTGTTGCGGGAAGCGGACAGGATGTTGCGCGTGGCGGGATTCGTCTTGCCTGCATGGTCGAGGATGGCGCCGGCGTCCCAGGCTACTTTCGAGGCCGTTCCGTTCGCCGCCAACGCTACCGCCTGAAACGTACCGCTCCAGTCCGACGGGGTGTAGCCCGTGCGGAAGCCCAGCGCACCGGCGGTCAGCAGAGAGGTGTTCACCGCGGATATGTTCGACGTAGCGTCATTCGCCCTGCCATTGCCCCTCGGCGCAGCGCCCTCAGCAATGTCGACCAGCGCAGCGCCGATCCGGTCCACCAGGTTCTGCGGGTTGCCCGGATTGAAATACATCTTGCGATTGCCGCGGTCGCTATCCGCCTGGTTTTTGTCGGTCGCCACGAGATGGAGGTTCTGGCGGCAGGTCAGCCGCTTGCCGTCCTCACCGGATTTCACCGGCGGTTCCCAGTAAGGATCGTGCAGATCACCCGTCTTACCGGTATTGCCGCTGCCGTGCTGGAAGAATTTGTCGGCTCGCGCATTCACATCGTCCAGCTTGGTGTCGGCAAACCTGGAATCCTCGAACAGCCAGTTGAAGAACGCGGAGCGATAGCAGTTCGGCGTCGCCCTCACCTTGCCCTTCTGCAGACCCGTGGCCGCCGGGTCGACTGAAGCCGCTTTGCACGCCGGCGCATTGGCGTCCATGAGGGGACCGATGATGGTGTCGTCCTGCAGACGGAACGGATCGCCGCTGCCGAATTCCTGCCAGGCCACGCGAACCGCATCGCTGCCGTAGCCGCCTCCGGTCGCCTTGGCGCCGGGCCTGGCGAATGCGCGCGACAACACGGTGCGCATCATCAGCGTCGGGGTGCGGTAATAGGCGTACCAGTTGGCGAAGTTGGCGATGTCATCCACGCGCACCGCTTCCCAGTGGCTCCGGTCGTAGAGCCGCAGCAAACCCGTGCGGTCGGGCTTGCCCTGGTTATCGACCGTGATGCTCGGCGCATATTGTTTGTAGCGGTAATAATAAGGGCCACCGGAATCGCCCAACGGGGAAGACGCATCTGCGCCGCAAAGCCAGCGCTGGTCATCGACCTTGGACTCGTATCGGTACCTAGTCTCATATCTCTCTACATATTCGGTATGCGGTATAGAGACTTTTACTATCTGCCTATATCGGTAAAAAAATCCACCTTCGCCGACGCCCGCCGCTGATCCGGACGCACACGCCAACATGAATTCATCTCGAGTTTTCACAAACTCGCCCCCTTGCCAGGAACCTCGCCACTTGGGACTAGCACGTGGATTGTCACTATCGAACCAATCCTCATCACCATCCCACCCCATCGACCAGGGCCGGCAGGAACAGCGACGCTTTCCCCAGCCTCCACGATTAGGCAATTGATTTGCGTTCCCAGCATAAGCCGGCTGGGCGCACACGAGGCGCCCGTCTCTGTCGTGCGCCCCAACCAACCAGACTTCTTTATCAATCCTCTCGTACGTTGTCTTCGGCTCGCGCACTAGTACCTGATAGGGTATGGTCACGCTCTCCACCCGCCGCAGGCCTTCCAGTTCCGTCACTGCGATACGACTCTGGCTCGTGCCATCGGGGGCGCGCCCTCCCGAATCCGTACCCATGAAGTTGTATCGATATATCGATCCCACACCGAGTAATCGGTTACGCGGACGCCCATATGCGATCCCCTCGCCCGGCGCCCGTCCTTGATATAGGCCGACCATGAACGAGGTGCCAACTGCATCGGTGGGGGGCAAGTACTGCACGTTCGGGTTGTAATACACGCTATTCATCGTGCGTGAGCGGACATCGCCCGGATCAGTAATACGAGGATCGATCACGCCCGCGCACTTCCATGGCCCATTCCAGTCGCCCGAGTCGAAAGGGCGCGACTCAGGCGAATAGGTTCTGAACATCGACCGCGAATTATCAAGCGTCACTACGACGTTCGGCGCCACTCGCCCTTGCACCAGGTTCAGCGGTACGGGACTGAGTTCCACTGATGCGACGGGCGAAGTCTGCGCGTCGGCTGCCTGCACCAGCAGCCCGCCGAGAAGAAGCAGCCCAAGCACCTGCGCGGGCAGGCCGCGCATCGAAACGAAACGAAATATGCACATGCTGGATAACTCCGGCCCGAGGGCGCGCGTATTCAATTGCTCTTGGCAGCGAAGGTGCTTTCCATCACCCGCACCGTATTGACGTCCGCACCGGTAGCCCGCGCGGTAATGCGATACACATGGCGGCTCGCGCCTGCCGTACTGCTGCCCGCGCCGGTGGCGCCCGATTCGTGCTGCCCGCCGCTCGTACCCGGCAGCGATTCCACGCCCAGGTCTTCGACGATGTAGACCGGGTTGTTCGCCAGGCCGTCCTTCGGCGCGGCAAAGTCGGTGTTGTTGTCCGCTCCCTTGTAGGTGGCCGCACCGGTCGTCACCCATTCCGTGCTCTTGCGAAATCGGGGCACGACCCCGTCGGGGCCGTACAGCGCGGCGTTGTCCGGGTCGTAGCGATAGCAGCTGCCATCCAGCGCTCCGGCGCCGCACAGCAGCGGCGTTGCAGTGGATTGGGCCGCGCCGGACCACAGCTTCCACTCCACCCCGCGCAGCGTCGTCTGCGCCGCCGCGTCGGCCAGGCTGGCGCTGCGCAGGGCGCCGGCCATGCGTTCCTGCAGCAGCGAGCGGCCGGACGCGCCCACGCCGAGGATGGTCAGCAGCAGCAGGAAGATCAGCGCGACCATCAGCACCACGCCGCGCTGATGTGCTGCGCGTGGCAGCCGACGGTTTGAATCTGCGTTCGTCATGTGATTTCTCCGCGTAGCAACGGGCGTCACGGATTGAAATTGCGCACCGCCACCACCGCGGTGAATTCGCGGCGCAGCATCGGTTCGGGGAAGCCCTGGTCGCTCGGCTTGATCTTGTGCTTCGACGGCGCCGTCGGCGTGGTCTTGCCGTCGATGCCGTAGGTGTAGGCCAGCTCGCCGGGCGCGAGCGTGTACAGCGGGTTCTGCCCGCTGACCACCAGGTTGACTTCGATGCTCGATACGGCGCGCCACAGGCAGCCGACGGTGGTGATCGGATTGGGCTCGCCCGGCGGACAGGGAATACCCTTGCCCGCGTCCACCACATCAGCGGTGACGTAGCGCACCTTGCCGTGCGCATCCTGGATGCCATAGCGGAAGTCCAGGCGTTCGACGCCGCGTACCAGCTCCTCCTCGGTGCCGCGCCAGCCGCCCCAACCCATGTATTTCGGGCCGCCGTCCATCCGGCGTACCAGCGCACCGGTGGTCTGGCCGTTGCCGTTGTCCACCACCTTCACGTAATAGGTGACGGCGTGGAAACTGCTTCCGAAGTTGAACAGCTTCGGCGCCGACATCGATCGCGGCAGCACGGGCCTGGCGAAGGTGTACCCGGTGAACCACAGCTGTGAACCGCTCCGTCCCATGTGGAACACCTGCGCACCGGAGCAGTCGGCCAGCATCACCGTAGCGTTGGCGTAGTCAGTGACCGGCGGTTCGCCGGGCAGCGGCCTGAGGGTGATGCTGTCGATCGCACCCGTTGAAGGAACGGTGGCGATCGATGTACCCGAGCCGCCGATCGCCCAGCCACGATCGGGATCGAGGTAGCGCACGGTGATCACGTCAGTGCCGATCACACGGCTGTTTACGGCCTTACCCATGTTGGGGATGCGACTGGGTCCCCACGAATACGCTCCTGGATCCACAGGTTTGCAGCTGGCGGCGGTGAGGCCGCAGTCGTAGCCGCGCATGAACAGGTATGACGGCATCGAGTACGGCGCGGTCGGCTCGGCCGGATAGGTGTTGCTGCCGCTGGTCGTACCGAAATACGTGGTTACGTCGAAGATATCGACCTGAAAGTACTTGCTGTACACGACCGGCGCACGCAGTCCATCCAGATACAGCTGCGATGCCTCTGCCGGCCTGGCCGCGCCGCCGGAGTTATTGCAGTACAGGCCATTGGCCTTTTCCAGGTCGCGCTTCATCCGCGTCACCGCGAAGCGCCCTTCTTCCTGCAGCCGCGCCAGCTGCGTCTGCGCCCGGTTGCTCGATGACGTGGACTGGAAGATCGCCACCACGCCTACGGTCACGATCAACCCCAGCCCCATCGCCACCATGAGTTCGATAAGAGTGAGGCCGGCCTGCGTGTCACGAGCCGAAGCCAACGAATGCGCAGGCCCCCTCATGGCTGGAACGTCCGCACGAAAGTCCTGACCATGCCGTCGTGAGCACGCTCGTTCCATCTCACATACAGCCAGCACATCCCGCCATACGGCGGACGCATGGCCAGCTGGCCGCGGTCGGCCGGCGCGGTAGCGGTTGCCGGCGTCCAGCCCTTCGGCGCGTATCCGGCCGGGCCGTTGTAGCAGCGGATGGTGCCCCAGGTCGTCTCGTCGTTCGGCAGCAAGGTAATCAGCTGGCGCCGCCATATGCGCAGATCGGCTTCGGCCAGTTCCTTCGGCGTGCAGCCGGCGCTGCAATCGTTCTCTGCACTGCCCAGCGAGGCATAGCTGCCCGGCGTTTCGTAGAACCCGCTCCATACGCCTACCGGGTTGGCACTCATGCGATCGGCCATGCTGTCCGCCAGGAAGATCGCCTGCGTGCGCTGGTAAGCCGAGTGGTTGGAGCGCGTCGCCATCACCATCAGCCCGGCCACGCCGAGCAGGCCCACGCTGAAGATCAGCACGGCCATCAGCACTTCGATCAGCGATACGCCACGCTGGCGCAATACGGCAGGCATGAGGTCGTTCCCCTTGAGATGGGAGCGACTTTCCACGCGACGCATCGATCGGGCCAAGCGAAGTCCGACGAATGGAAGCAGCTTTCCGACGAGCGCAAAGCCTTGCTTTGCGATCAGTACGCGGGCCGGCTCATGGGGTACCGCGCGGCCTCGAAACCCGTTTCCCTAGGCATCCGCCCCGCGTGAGCGGATAATCACCGACCCGATTCGCCGAAAAAGCAGCGCACGATGTTCGTACCAGGCCAACGTTGGATCTCCACCGCCGAACCTGAGCTGGGCCTGGGCACGGTGCTGCGGGTGGAGGGACGCGGGGTGCAGGTGCTGTTCGCCAAGGCCGGCGTGCTGCGGCCCTATGCGGTGGATTCGGCGCCGCTGGTGCGCGCGGAATTCCGCGCCGGTCAGCGCGTCTGCGGCAAGGGCATCGCCTTCCTGGTCGAGCGGGTCGAGATCAAGGAAGACCTGCTGATCTACCGCGGCGAGGGCCGCGAGCTGCACGAAGGCCAGCTGGACGACGAGCAGAGCGTCAGCCAGGCCGACGACCGCCTGATCGGCGGCCGCACCGACCCGGTGGCCCGCTTCGACCTGCGCCTGGAAGGCCTGCAGCGCCGCGCCGCCGCCCGCCGCTCCGCCGCCTGGGGCCTCGGCGCCGCGCGCATCGGCCTGGTGCCGCACCAGCTGCGCGTGGCCGGCATCGCCGCCTCGCGCCGCCCGCCGCGCGTGCTGCTGGCGGACGAAGTCGGCCTGGGCAAGACCATCGAGGCCGGCATGATCCTGGCCCGCCAGCTGGCCACCGGCCGCGCCCAGCGCGTGCTGGTGCTGCTGCCGGACCCCCTGGTCTACCAGTGGTTCGTCGAACTGCTGCGCCGCTTCAACCTCAGCTTCGCCATCTACGACGAGGAACGCTGCGAGTCGCTGGACCTGAACGGCGACGGCGCCAACCCGTTCGAAGACGATCAGCTGGTGATCGCCGATTTCAGCTTCCTGGAACACAACTCCAAGCGCGCCGAGCAGCTGCTGGCCGCGCCGTGGGACCTGCTGGTGGTGGACGAAGCGCACCACCTGGCCTGGAGCCCCGAGGCCGCCAGCCCGCGCTATGCGCTGGTGGAGCGTCTGGCCGCCGCCACGCCGGGCGTGATCCTGCTCACCGCCACGCCCGAGCAGCTTGGCCGCAGCGGCCACTTCGCCCGCCTGCGCCTGCTCGACCCGCAGCGCTACAGCGACCTCGCCAGCTATCTGGGCGAAGCCGACCGCTTCCAGGATCTGTCGCGCATCGCCGACCGCCTGCTCGACGGCGAGCCGCTGGACGATACGCAGCTGGCCCGCCTGCGCGAGGCCTTCGCCGGCGACGAGGCCCTGCTCGCGCATCTGGCCGACACCACCAGGCCCGCGCATGCGCGCGAACTGCTCGCCGCGCTGATCGACCGCCATGGCACCGGCCGCGCGATGTTCCGCAACCGCCGCGCCGGCATCGGCGGCTTCCCGCAGCGCCTGCCGGTGTGGCACCTGCTGGATGCCGGCCTGCTCGGCGAGGGTGGCCGCCAGGCGCTGCTGGCCGAGTTCCATGCCGACATCCAGCAGCCATCGCCGCCGCTGGAGCCGGATTACTCGCTCGATCCGCGCATCGACGCGCTGGTGACGTTGCTGGACGCGCATCCGCAGGACAAGTTTCTGCTGATCTGCCGCAGCCAGGCCAAGGTACTGGCGCTGGAAGAAGCGCTGCGCACGAAGAGCGGCGTCGGCGTGGCGCGCTTCCATGAAGGCCTCGGCATCGTGCAGCGCGACCGCAACGCGGCGTATTTCGCCCAGCCGGACGGCGCGCGCCTGCTGATCTGCTCGGAGATCGGCTCGGAAGGCCGCAACTTCCAGTTCGCCCACCGCCTGGTGCTGTGGGACCTGCCGCTGGATCCGGATCTGCTCGAGCAGCGCATCGGCCGCCTGGACCGCATCGGCCAGAAGCACGACATCAGCATCCACATCCTCGCCGTCGCCGACAGCGCGCAGCACGTGCTGGCGCGCTGGTACGACGAAGGCGTCGACGCCTTCCGCCACAGCCCCGCCGACGGCCGCGAACTGCTGCGCCGTTACGGCGAGCCGCTGGCGCGCCTGGCCGACGAGCACGCGCGCGGCGACGACAACCGCGACCAGGAACTGGACGTGCTGCTGGCCGAGACGCGCGCCAGCCACGAGGAAATGGCCGCGCTGATCCGCGACGGCCGCGATCACCTGCTGGAACTGGCGGCCAGCCGCGACCTGCACGCCGACGAATTGCAGCAGGCCTTCACCCGCGAGGATCACGATCCGGGCCGCGACGATTTCATCCAGCGCCTGCTCGAACAGTTCGGCATCCATGCCGAGGATCTGGGCAGCAAGGTGCTGCTGCTCGACCCGCAATACCTCTCCACCGACGCCCTGCCCGGCTTCGCCGAAGGCCCCGTGGCGGTGACCTTCGCCCGCGAGGTGGCGCTGGCCCGCGAGGACCTGCCGCTGCTGCGCCTGGATCATCCGATGGCCGCCGGCGCGCTGGACCTGGTGCTCACCGGCGAGGACGGCAACGCGGCCTTCCTGGTGGACGACGTATTGCCGCCGCGCACGGCGCTGCTGCAGGCGGTGTACCTGCTCGAGTGCGTGGCCGATCGCAAGCTTGACGCCGAACGCTTCCTGCCCGTGCTGCCGGTGCAGGTCACCGTCGATACGCGTCTGGCCGAGCGCGCGGGTTTCCAGCCGAGCGACGTTGCGTTGCGCAAGGCGGCGGACCGCAATATCGAGGTGCCGCGGTATCGCAAGTTCCTTGCGAAGCTGGTGCCGCCGATGCTGGAGAAGGCGGAGGAGCTCGCGAGCGAGCGCGCCAGGGGCGACATCGACGCGGCGGTGGCGGAGGCGACCGCTGCACTGGATGCGGATCTGTCGCGGTTGTTGGCGCTGCGCGCGGTTAATCCGGCCATTGGCGAAGGGGAGATTGCGGCTGCCGCAGCCGAGCGCGCGGCGCTGCTGGAGGCGTTGCCGCAGGCGCGGTTGCGATTGGACGCGGTGCGCTTTGTGGTGAGCCCGGATTTTCTGGCGCTCCGCTGAGGGGGTGCTGGCGCACCCTTTGCTCGTCATTCCGGCGCAGGCCGGAGTCCGGTTTCCGCATCGCCTGGTTGTCACGTGGTCGCGACCTGGCCGCTTATGCAGCGGGCATTTCGGACGCCTGCCGGCGCCCGAGTTACTTTTTCTTTGCTGGCCCAAAGCAAAAGTAACCAAAAAGAAATGGCCTAAGAGCGGGGACTGAGGCGAGCTTTGGCGCTGCGCTTTTCTTGCCCCACCCCTTCACCCCTCTCCCCTCCGGGGAGAGGGTAGGGTGAGGGGCCGGGGCTCGCCCCAACGCTTCTGCTTTAGCTGCGAAGCCGGCGCTCTTCGCTCGTCATTCCTGCGAAGGCAGGACGAGCGCGTAGCGCGAAGAACGCCCGAAGGGCGGCCCCGAAGGGGCGAGCGAAGCGAGTCATCCAGTGACGTCACCGCTCGATCGTCGCCGCAACGCATCCACTCAAATGCCAACCACAAATCAGCCTTTCCCTACAGACACGCCATGCGCATCTCGATAGCCTGAGCAGGTCGTCGATGCACCGCGTCTCGGATACACATCGACGACCTTCAGCGATGAAGCGAAAGCGCGGATCGCATGGGTGGCTGCCCATACGACCCGCTAACCACAACCAACTTACGAGGAGTTAGTCATGGCTATCAGCAATGATACGGGAACGTTTTGCCCGAATGTTCTGACCGAATATGCCCCCACCAGTCCCTTGGGTCGTCCTTTCCACGGCGCCGACACCGACTCAAGCTTCCAGCTCCGCACCCACAACGACCTGGCCAGCATCAGCATGGCCATCAACGTCCTCACCGGCATCCTTGCCAACAGCGACACCTTCCGCGACCTGCAGGCATGCAACGTGGCTGCACAAGCGGGTGAATGGCCGCTGCCACCCACCTGCGTAGAAGGTGTGTTCACCGCTGTGCATTACTTGAGCCGCTACGCGGAATCGCTCAGCTATCGCCTCGATGAAGTCAATGAACTCATGGGAGATGACGCGACCTAAATCTCTCGATTCTCCGCAACCGCCCCACTCCTTGCCGAGGAACAAACAGCGCGCGCGCAGGGAAGTGCGCGGCTTTGAGGAACGAAGACGATGTAGGGAAATCGGCTCAGGGAGTAAGTCTTACTCCTCGAACAACCTTCGCCCGCACATCGATATGAAATTCAGAAGCGGCGCCCAGTTCGCGTGATACTGCGCCTGGCGCAACCGAATCAGATAACCGCAACGCGAAAGCGCGGCAATTTCGTGCAGCGGCAAGTACACCCGGTCCTGCCGTCCGCCATTGAGCGTCCAATTGAAAATGACCCTGGCGACCCTGCCATTGCCGTCCATGAAAGGATGAAGATTCAACAAGGCAGCCATCGCCATCACGCCGGCCAAAGCGGGCTCCGAATGGACATGACTATTCCAGAACTCATGAATGGACCGGAGACCGGCACCGATGGCGCGGGGTTCCGGATAGCGGACGCTGGCGCCCGTTCGGTCGGCGGCCGTCGCGATGTCGCCGCTTCGAAATCCGCCTTCCCCACCGACCATCATGGCCTGCAGATCGAGCAAAAATTTGCAGAAGTCCGCAAAGCTCAGCCTCGTCATCGACTGAACATCAGGCAGGCCAAGAAGCGTGTCATATTCGAAAACAGTACGGCCGTCTTCGAAAACCTCGGTCGCATGTGGAGACATGTAGTCCGAAAGATCGTGCTCCAACTCGGACTGTTCGAAGCAGCCTAGATACTGAAAACGGATCGGCTGGCCATGCAGCCACGCCATGACCTTTTGCATGGCTTCGGGTGACGCATGGGAAAAGCTGCGACGGATGCTCTCCCCCACTGTCCGATAGCTATCCACCTCACCGCCGCTTGACGGAAGCTCCATGAGCTTCATCTGGCGCATGGCGGCATTCACTCGTCCGTGACAGCGGAAATAGCCAATTCTCGCGCACTGTCTTCCGCGAAACGATCACGCCACTCCCGGCTGACGCCGTCGGTCTGGCGCTCGATCAGAGGGATGGCCAATTCATCGGCAGGCTCTGGAGGTATGCCCATATCAAGAAGCAATGCACGGATAACGCCGGCGGAATCGGCCAGAAGATCTTCATAACAGATGTGGATCGGCCTTACCCCGGTGATGGCAAACATTCTTTCCCACGAAGACTTCTGGTCTTCGATACTGGAAATGCATTGCTTAATATGCTCGAAGTCATAGCGAACCTCAGGCGTGTCCGGCATGCCCGCGAACCATCGCCTGCTGCGCTGAGCGCGCGAATATGACATGGCTTGGCCGATCAGATCCCGCCGGGTCAGGTATATCACGTAGTCCGGGACAATCTGCCTCAGAAATCCGGGCACGCGCCGCGATATCTCCAGATAATTGACGCCGAACATCTTGTACCCGAAGACTCCGTTTGGCGAAGTCCGCAATCGCTTGATGTCCCCCCAATATTTGGCGATTCCGGCCTCCGATATCTCGCCGGCCAGATGGGGAACATAGTCAAGCCGCCGGAGAATATCTCCGACAAACCTGAAATTCAGATACTCCATCGGAGCCCCAAGCAGGCCCGTCTGCCAGAGTCGGATAGCGCAGTAGGTACTACCCGACCTCGGGATGGTGGCCAGCATGTAAGTCAAACGCTGCTCGCCGTCGTAGCAGCCGAAATCCATTTCGGCGCTGTAGAGTCTCTCCATGACATGCGGCATTAGCTTACTCATGCACGCCAAGCCCTGATTCGCAATCCATGATCTCGAAAAGTTACCGATAAGAACCCAGGCAGGGCACGGGATCCGCGGTCAGCTTGGGGCTACTGTGAAAACTCTTCCGGTACATGTCCTGAGCCCATCGCTCGGCGGCATGTATCCGCTCATTGCTGAGCCAATGCGCCGCCTCGGCCAAGCGGTTGTTTAGAGACTTGGCATAGTCACCAGTCGCACCGAGACTCAGCAGTTTCGTCGCACCATATACGGTCTCCCAGTTTCCCACCTCAGGCAAATTGACGAGCAGCCCGCCCCCGCCGTGCGCAAGGTTGGTCGGCGCAGTCGACAGCAACTCAACCGCACGCCAATCACCGCGATCGAGAGCTTTGCCCAAATACTCGTGGGCCAGGGCCTTATATCCAGGCACATCGACAGGCGATCCCCCTTGACCGCCGGCCCCCTGGATGTAGCACATCTGGGCATCGGTGCTACCGGCCTCAGCTGCTGCCTTTACCGCCATGTTGAACTTATCGGATAGAACGTCGGGATCCCGACTGCAGGCCGAGACAGTGGAGTCCTCATTGATTGACTTCGCCTTTCCCGAGAGCTCAGCAACTTTGGCCTGGCAATTATTCTTGGACGCCAGACCCGCTCCATTCACCCTGGAATTGCAGATGTACATCTCTTGCTGCACCCGCCCGAGACTCGTAATCGCCTCCAGGCAATGCTTGGCGTTTCTGAAATCATCAAATTTAAGCTGTTTCGCCATTCCGGAATCGGCTTGAGCCGTCGACTCAACAGCCAAGGCCAGGCTCGGAGCGAAAGACGCGCCCGCCACGACAGTACACGCCAGTACCGAGCCCGCGACGAATTTATGCAGAATAATCATAAAATGCCCTTGCTTTTCATTGGTTCAATAAGTAATGCGCACTTACTTTGAGCAATCCGGCCTTGGAATAGGCGTCTTATTGAATGCGTCCTCGGCAGCCTGCCCCGCTGCCCTTGCGTCCAGCTCATTCTGATTCCGTTGCGCAAGACTTTCACCGGGCACATCGTGCTGCTGATGGTACCACTCGTGGGTGAGCACCTTTATGACGTTGCCGAATGCCCAATAAGCCGTCCCATAAATATCCGTATGGGGCGGGTTATCATCGAAAAATGTACTGGCATCGGTCATTAGCCACTTCACCGCACCGGATGGGAGCGGCTCAGTCGGATCCTCGATGCTGTCCGTCACAATATGTTTTATCGGCGCACCTGCCGAATCCACCGCCGTCCAGCCCACCTTATCGGTGAAGTTGGTCGTATAGACCGGCGTAAGGTGTCCGTAATACGTCGCGCACTTCTCCGCGGCGTCTTTGTACTCCTGCGAGATCGCGGAGTCGCCGGCATCACCGCTGCTGCCACTTCCCCCACTCGACCCTCCGTTCCCGGAGCTTCCGCCTCCGCCGGTCAAGGGAGGCGGCGGCGGCGCCGGTGGTGGCACCCAAGCCGTGGTATGGCACCCGGACGCATCGCAGCCACCTCCGGTGGGTGGCTCGGTGCCGCTATTTGTTCCGTAAATGAGCTCAACTTCCTCAGCAGTCAGGGCGCGCGCCGAGCGACTGCTCCGAGTTGCTTCATTGATATCGCTACTGTTGAGCGTCGTCGGTGCTTTTGCCGAAGTCGCAGGAGCCGCGTCCTGCTCGATGCTTTTTGAGTTCACGTAGTAGACGTAGCCACCGGCAAACACGCTGGGGACAACGACGTAACTCAGGGAAAAGTAGAACTTGGCTAGCTTCACGACCATCTCCATGTCTGCCGCCCCGCCATCAGGAGCAGGCGGGTTTAGAGTCCTGGATGGATCGTAACAGGCGTGTTTGACGTTATGGAGATTTCGACCTACGCCGGCATGACGCACATTTAGCCCAGCATAAAATCCACCGCCGCCGCCGCATGCAACGCCGCCGTGTCAAACAACGGCACCGGGCTATCCTCACGCCCGACCAGCAAGCCAATCTCGGTACACCCGAGGATAATCGCCTGCGCCCCGCGCGCCGCGCAGTCCACCATGATCTCGCGATAGCGCTGCCGCGACGACTCGATCGCGATGCCGGCGCACAATTCCTCGTAGATGACGCGATGCACCTCGCGCCGTTGCCCGTCATCCGGTACCAGGCAGCGAATACCGTAGCGACTGCGCAGGCGTTCGCGGTAGAACTCCTGCTCCATCGTAAACGCCGTGCCAAGCAAGGCCACCTGATGAAACCCGGCCTCGCGCAAGGCCATGCCCGTCGGATCGACGATATGCAGAAACGGCAGCGGCGTCGCCGCCACCACCGCATCCGCCACCTTGTGCATCGTATTGGTCGCCAGCACGATCGCCTGCGCCCCGCCCGCCTCCAGGCGCCGCGCCGACGCGGCCAGCAGCTTGCCGGCGTGATGCCAGTCGCCCTGCCGCTGCAGGGCCTCGATCTCGCCGAAATCCAGGCTGTCCAGCAACAGGCGCGCGGAGCGCAGCGGCCCCAGCCGCTGGCGCACGCCGCGGTTGATCATCTGGTAGTAGGCAACCGTCGATTCCCAACTCATGCCGCCGATCAGGCCAACCGTGCGCATGCGGGGCTCCATCATGGTCAGATCGCCCGCGGCTCGAGCGCGCGCATCCGCGCGCCGATGCCCAGCAGGCGATACGCCAGCGACAGCAGCACCACCCAGCCCGCGCCCACGTACAGCGCCACGCGCGTATCGGCGCTGTAGCCGAGCATGAACAGCACGAAGGCCAGGAACAGCAGGCACACCACGCTGGTCAGCGGCCACGCGCGCAGCGGGAACGCGGTGGCGCCGTGACGGCGGCGGAAGCTGTAGTGGGCGATCAGCACCATCATCCAGGTCCACACCGTATTGAAGGCCAGGATCGACATCATCATCGCGAAGATGCGTTCCGGCAGCAGGTAGTTCAGCACCACGCCGAACACCAGGCAGGCCAGCGTCACCAGCACCGCGCGCACCGGCACGCCGTGTTCGCTCACCTGGCCCAGGAAGGCCGGCGCCTGCGCCTTGGTCGACAGGCTGTACAGCATGCGGCTGCCGCTGAAGGTGGTGCTGTTGAAGCCCGACAGCGCGGCGGTGATCACCACGAAATTGATCAGGCCGGCGGCCTGCGGAATGCCCAGCTTGCCGAAGGTGGTGACGAACGGGCTGCCCTGCGTGCCGAGCTGGTCCCACGGGTAGATCGCCATGATCACGAACAGCGCGCCCACGTAGAAAATCAGGATGCGCCACAGCACCGAGTTCACCGCGCGCGGAATGGTGCGCTCCGGCTGCGCGGCCTCGCCCGCCGCCATGCCGATGGTCTCGATGCCGCCGAAGGCGAACACCACCACCGGCAAGGCCAGCACCATGCCGGTGAAGCCATGCGGGAACCAGCCGCCGTGCGACCACAGGTTGGCCAGGCCCACCGGCTGGCCGCCGTTGCCCCAGCCCAGCCAGATCATGCCGGCGCCGCCGAGGATCATCAGCACCACCGTGACCACCTTGATCAGGGTGAACCAGAATTCCATCTCGCCGTAGACCTTCACCGCCATCAGGTTCAGGCCGCCGATCATCGCCACGCTGCCGAACACCCAGATCCATTGCGGCAGCTCGGGGAACCACTGGCGCATGTAGATGCCCACCGCAGTGCTCTCGGCCATGCCCACGCCGACCATCAGGATCCAGTAGTTCCACCCGGTGAGATAACCGGCGAACGGCCCCAGGTAGCGATGCGCGTAGGTGCTGAACGAGCCTGCCACCGGATCGTGCACGGCCATCTCGCCCAGCGCGCGCATGATGATGAAGATCATCGCGCCGCCGAACAGATAGGCGAACAGCACCGAGGGGCCGGCCAGGTTGATCGCGTTGGCGGAGCCCAGGAACAGGCCGGCGCCGATCGCCATCCCCAGGGCCATGAAGGTGATATGGCGCGGGGTGAGCCGGCGCTGCAGGTGCTGAGTCATCGAGAAAACAACCGCGAAGTGGAAAGGGTCAGCGCAACAGGCGCCGCTTGGGTTTGATCGGCAGCCGGCCGCGCAGGTACTGCAGCATCACGTAGCCGCCCAGCATGCCGCCCAGGTGGGCGAAGTGGGCAATGCCGGGCATCCAGCCGAGCACCCCGGCGACCAGCTCCAGCGCGGCGTAGCCGAGCACCAGCGGCAAGGCCGGGATCGCGGCCGGGATCGGGAAGACGATCATCCGCTCGCGCGGCCACAGCAGGCCGAACGCCAGCAGCAGGCCGAAGATGGCGCCGGACGCGCCGACCGTCGGGCTCTGGAAATCCCCCTCGACATAGCGCAGCCACAGCAGCTGCAGGATCGAGGCGGTGATCAGGCAGACGAAGTAATAGATGGTGTAGTTGCGCGCCTCCAGCGCCCGCTCGACCTGGCTGCCGAACATGAACAAGGCGTACATGTTGAACAGCAGGTGCGGCCAGCCGCCATGCATGAAGGCATTGGTGACGATCTGCCAGGGCTGGAAATAGCCGCTGCCCAGCGGCCACAGCGCCAGGGGCACCATTGCGGCAGGCATCAGCATCTGCAGCAGGAAGACCGCCACGTTGGCGATCAGCAGGTTGCGGGTAACCGGGGCGAGATTGGGGAACATGGTCGATTCCGAGGCCAGCGGCCAAGGGTAGCGGCTGGCGGGCGGTATCGCCATCAAGGGCTGCGACGACCAGCCATGCCCGGGCCGGGAGCCTTTACGGGCGCTGCCCGGCATCGTCGTGGCGGCCTTCTGCGACACCGACGTCAATGCGCGCACTGGTCGCCGGCCGGCACCACCATGCCGCGCCGCACAAATAGACGTCTATACGTCCGCTCACCTATGCACTGTGACCGATCTCCGCCAGCGACATCGGCGAACGGGCACTGGCAGCTCGCCCACCGGCATCTCGCTGCGCGACCTGGACCGGAAGACCACGCCAACGCCCATGGACGGGCATCGCATTTTCTTTCCGGAAGCATCCGCTGCGAGCCCAAGCGGAACCTATCGCGACATCGGTGCCACGCCCGCTCAATGAGGACAAAAGCGGACGCATCGAAGCGACCGCAGTCGATCGGCGCAAGCCAATCGCAGAAAGCTGCCGCGCCCGCCGCTGAACGCGAAAACTTGCGCGTTTTCAGCAGGCTCCGCTGCGGTTACATTCCCGCCTGTCTCGCGCAGGAGCCGAGGGGAATGCGCCGTCTTGTGTCTGCCGTGGTGATGAGTGTGATGCTGGCTGCGTGCCAACATCATTCGTCGTCGCGCGACAACGAAGTCTCGGCGCACTTTTCACCCGGCATCATGCCGGAGGATCTGGCCGTCCATTTCCATGCGCTGTCCGCGCCCGAGCTGCGCGACCGCTCCCCCGGCAGCGCCGGCGAGCGGCATACCGTCGACTATCTGATCGCGCAGTTCCAGCGCATGGGTCTGCAGCCAGGCCTGGACGACCAGTGGACGCAGGACGTGCCCTATGTGCGCAGCGCGGTGGTGCATCCGGAACGCATGACCCTGCAGATCGACGGCGGCGCGCAGCCGCTGTCGCTGGCCTACGGCATCGACATGGTCGCCAACTCGCCCGCCAACCAGGCGCACGCGGCGATCGAGCATGCGGCGATGGTGTTCGCCGGCTACGGCATCGACGACCCGGCGCAGGACTGGGACGACTACGCCGGCATCGACGTCAAGGGCAAGACCGTGGTGGTGCTGGCCAACGATCCGGGCTGGGGCAGCCAGGATGCTTCGCTGTTCCAGGGCCGCACGCCCACCTTGTTCGGTTCCTGGCGCTACAAGCTGGAGCAGGCCGCGCGCCACGGTGCGGCGGCGCTGTTCGTGGTGCACGACGAGGCCGCCTCCGGCTTTGCGTGGAACACCGTGCGCCAGCGCTGGGGCGGCCCCTGGTACGGCTTGCCGGGCGACGCGGCCACGGCGACGCCGATCGCCGGCTGGCTGAGCGACGGCGCGGCAAGAAAACTGTTCGCCAGCGTCGGCCAGGATTTCCAGGCGCTGCGCGCCGCCGCGCATCGCCGTGGTTTCCGTGCGGTGCCGCTCGCGGCGAACGCCAGCCTCGCCTTCGACAGCACGGTGAGCCGCGGTGTCTCCCCCAACGTCATCGCCCGCTTGCCCGGCAGCAAGCACGCGGACGAAGCGGTCGTGTATGCCGCGCACTGGAATCATCCGGACGCGCGCGACAGCCAGTCGCTGCACGGCGTGGCCGAAAGCGCCGCCGGCCTGGCCGGCCTGCTCGAACTGGCCGAGGCCTTCGCGCATCGCGCGCCCAAGCCGCACCGCTCGCTGCTGTTCGTCGCGCTGACCATGGAAGAATCAGGACAGCTCGGTTCGCGCTGGTACGTCGATCATCCGGCGGTGTCGATGGAGCACACGGTGGCGGAAATCCAGCTCGATGCGCTGCCCTGGATCGGACCCAGCCGCGACCTCGACGTGCTCGGCTACGGCCAGTCGCAGCTGGACGACTATCTGGCCGAGGCACTGCACAGCCAGCACCGCAACATGGGCTCCGGCGACGAACTGGCCGGCATGCAGCTGTTCCGCTCCGACGCGCTGAGCTTCGCCACGCGCGGCGTGCCGGTGCTGTACGCCCGCTCCGGACTGGACCTGCGCGACGGCGGCGACGCCGCCGGGCGCAAACGCTACGACGACTACCTTGCCGCCAGCGACGTGGTGCCGCCGGCCGACGCCGCCCCGACCTGGGACCTGCGCGGACTGGTCGACGACCTGCGCGCGCTCTTCATGGTCGGCGGCAAGCTGTCGATGGAGACGGCCTATCCGCAGTGGAAGCCGATGGCCAGTTTCCATCGGCCTGTGACGGTGGTCGCGCGCTAGCGTTTCCGGCGCAAGTCATTACGCGCAACAAAGACAGGCCGTGGCAAGCTGGACGCGTCGGATCACTCGCCGCGCGCCATGACCGCTTCACCCCTCCATGTCCTCCTCGCCGGCGCCACCGGCCTCACCGGCGGCGGCGTGCTGCGCGAGCTGCTGGCCGCTCCCGGTGTCGCGCGCGTGCTGGCGCCGACCCGCCACCCGCTGCCGCCCGCGCCGCGCCTGGAGAACCCCGTCGGCGTCCTGCAACGCGTGCTGCCGCAGCTGCAGCCTCCGGTCGATATCGCGATCTGCTGCCTGGGCACCACCATCGCCCGCGCCGGCTCCCGCGAAGCCTTCCGCATGGCCGACTTCGACCTGCCCCTGGCGGTGGCGCGACGCGCCCGCAAACTCGGCGCACGGCATTGCCTGGTGATGAGTTCGCTGGGTGCGGACGCTTCGTCGCGCACGTTCTACACGCGGGTGAAGGGTGAGCTGGAGCAGGCGCTGATCGCACAGGACTGGCCGCAACTGACCATCGTGCGCCCTTCGCTGCTGCTCGGCCCCCGCGCCGAATTCCGTCTCGGCGAAACGATCGCCGCCCCACTGTCCCGCCTGTTGCCCGGGCGCTGGCGCGGCATCCACGTGGAGACGGTCGCCAGGGCGTTGTGGCGGTTGGCGCGGGAAAAGGGCGAAGGTGTGCGGGTTGTTGAATCGGATGAGTTGAGGCGGCTGGGTGCCAGGTAGATTCGGCAAGCAATCAATGTTTCGCTCCACCCGGCCCCTCACCCTGCCCTCTCCCCGCAGGGGAGAGGGGTGATGGGGTGTGGCAAGAACAGCGCAGCGCCAAAGCTCGCCTCAGTCCTAGCTCTTAGGCCATTTCTTTTTGGTTACTTTTGCTTTGGGCCAGCAAAGAAAAAGTGACCCGGGCGCCGGCAGGCGCACGGAACGCCCGCTGCGTAAGCGGCCCGGTTGCGGGATCGCGACAATCAGGCGACACGGAAACTGGATTCCGGCCTGCGCCGGAATGACGGCGGAGCCCCATAAAAAAGGCCGCCCCGGAGGGCGGCCTCAGACTGCGGAGAAAGCGGAACGATCAGCCGTTCTGCGCCATGCCCTCAGGGCGCTTGGCGCCGGCAAAACGCTTCGCCCAATAGGACTCGTCCAGACTGTCCACGCGCACCGTCTTGCCGCGCGACGGCGAATGAATGAACTGCCCATTGGCGATATAGATACCCACATGCGAAATGCGACCGCCGCCACGACGGCCACCCGCCGTGCGGAAAAACACCAGGTCGCCCGGCTGCATCTCGGTGCGATTGACCTTCAGCCCCGCCAGGAACTGCCCGGCCGAGTTGGTCGGCAACTCCAGCCCGACGGCATGCGAGAACACATAGCGGACGAAACCGCTGCAATCGAAACCAGTGGAAGGATCGTGGCCGCCGCGCACATAACGGATATCGCGCAGCTGCATGGCCAGGTCGATCAGGGTCTTGCGCAGGTCGTCGGCGTTGCTGGCCTGTTCCTCGATCGCCGGCGCGGCGGGCAGCGCGGACTGGGACAGCATCTGGGCCGGGGCGAGCGCGGCGAACTGGCTCATCAACGGCGGGGTGATGGTGGCGACAGCAGGGCTGGCCTGCGATTGTCCGCTGGGGCTGGCGAAGACGGGACCGGAGACGAGCGCGGCGGCGGCCAGCACGGAGAAGACGGTCAATCGCTTGATTGGCATGCGGGACAAATCCCTTTGCTGTTCATGAGATTGGCCGTCGGATGTGTCGACGACCGTGACGAAGTCGTGAACTTAGCAAAGCGATATAGGCCTTATGTTCGATCCGGGTTAACTAAACCCCGCAGTTTCGAAAAGCTGAAGGGCTCAGCAACGTGCGGTATCCCTCTGAAAGCCGAACGGAATCACTGCAAGTCGAGGCCCCGTCTAGGAAATTTTCCTAGATTAATCATCGTCGCGAAGTTGTGACGGAGGTCCGTAACAGGTCTGCAAAGACCCTGGCCCCAGTGTTACGCCCGGCGTCCGAAGATCGCCGTGCCGATGCGCAATTCGGTGGCGCCCTCGGCCACGGCCAGCGGGAAATCCCCGCTCATGCCCATCGACAGCCGCGGCAGCTGGTGGCCCTCGCCGGCCATGCGGTCGCGCAGCTCGCGTAGCAGGCGGAAGCAGGCGCGCACCGGGGCGGACTCGTCCGCCAGCGCCGCCATGGTCATCAGGCCGCGCACGCGCAGCGTGTCGAGGCCGCGCAGGCGGGCCAGGAAATCGGGCAGCTGCGCCGGGTCGAGGCCTTGCTTGCTCTGTTCCGGCGAGGTCTTCACCTGCACCAGCACGTCGATCGCGCGGCCTTCCGCCTGCAGGCGGCGGTCCAGCGCCTCGGCCAGCTCCCAGCGGTCCAGCGATTGCACCTCGCTGGCGAGCCTGGCCACGTCCTTGGCCTTGTTGGTCTGCAGGTGGCCGATCACCACCCAGGCGATGCCGCAGTCGGCGAGCGGGGCGGCCTTCTCGCGGATTTCCTGCACCTTGTTCTCGCCGAAGCGATGCAGCCCCAGCGCCGTCGCGGCGCGAATGGCGTCCGCTCCGAAGGTCTTGCTTACCGGCAGCACATCGACTTCCGCGGGATCGCGGCCTGCCTCGCGGCAGGCCGCGTCGACCCGCTGGCGTACCGCGGCCCAGTTGGCCGCGAGATAGCCGTAGTCGTGGTTCAAGCCTTGCCGCCCTGCTCGAAATGGCGCGCCACCACCTCGGCCACCACCATGCTCACCTTCTTGCCGGTAGGGATGTGCAGGAATTCGTTGGGGCCGTGCGCATTGGAATGCGGACCGAGCACGCCGGTGATCAGGAACTGCGCCTTGGGGAATTTCTCGCCGAGCATGCCCATGAAGGGAATGCTGCCACCCTCGCCCATGTAGGCCGCCGGCGCGCCGAAATAGTTCTGCGACGCCTGCGCCACCGTCTGCTCCAGCCATGGCGACAGCTGCGGCGCGTGCCAGCCGCCGCCATCCTTCTCCAGCTTGAAGCTGACCTTGGCACCGTACGGCGGATCCTTCTCCAGCAGCTGCTTGACGAACTGGCCGGCCTGGCTGCCGTTGAGCGTCGGCGGCAGGCGCAGGCTGAGCTTTACCGCGGTCTTGGGGCGCAGCACGTTGCCGGCGCTCTCCAGCGGCGGCAGGCCCTCCGCGCCGGTCACCGCCAGCTGCGGGCGCCAGGTGCGGTTGAGCACCAGCTCGGTGAGATCCTCGGTGACCGGATGCATGCCTTCCACGAAGGGAAACTTCTCGTAGATAGCGGTGCCCAGCACCGTGGACGCCTGCTTCGCCTGCTCCACGCGCTGCGCCGGAATCTCGGCGTACAGCTCCTTCGGCTTGACCGTGCCGGTTTGCGGATCCTCCAGGCGCGACAGCAGCTCGCGCAGGATGCGGAAGCTCGACGGCACCACGCCGGAGGCGTCGCCGGAATGCACGCCTTCCTCGAGCACCTGCACGCTCAGCTCGCCGCCGGTCATGCCGCGCAGCGAGGTGGTCAGCCACAGCTGGTCGTAGTTGCCGCAGCCGGAGTCCAGGCACACCACCAGCGACGGATTGCCGATGCGCGCGGCCAGGTGGTCCACGTAGTACGGCAGGTCGTAGCTGCCCGATTCCTCGCAGGCTTCGATCAGCACCACGCAGCGCGCATGCGCAATGCCCTGCTCGCGCAGCGCCAGCAGCGCGGCGAGCGAACCGAAGATGGCGTAGCCATCGTCCGCGCCGCCGCGGCCATAGAGCTTGTCGCCCTTGATCACCGGCGTCCACGGGCCCAGGCCCTCGGCCCAGCCGGTCATCTCCGGCTGCTTGTCGAGATGGCCGTAGAGCATCACGGTGTCGTCGCTCTGGCCGGGCACCTCGATGTAGATCAGCGGCGTGCGGCCTTCCAGGCGCACCACCTCGAGCGTCGCGCCCGGCAGCGCCGGCAGCTTGCTGCGCGCCCAGGTCTCCATCAGCTTCACCGCGGCGTCCATGTAGCCGTGCTCCGCCCACTTTGGGTCGAACATCGGCGACTTGTTCGGAATGCGGATGTACTCCATCAGCTGGGGCACGATCTCTTCATCCCACAGGCCGCTGACGAAGTGCGAGAGACGGGCGGTATCCATGGGGAAGCTCCTGCGATGGGGAAAGCTCCGATTGTATCAGCGCCCAGCAGACGCCCGCCGACACGCGGTAGGCGCATGCCCACGCTGCGCGGCGATACACCCGCACCGCACGGCGCTCCGTGCGCCGGCTGTGGCGCAACGGCGACGGCGGCATCGTGGCTGGGCGGCGCACAGGCGTCGCGCTTTCCCACTGACGAGGAGAATCCCCATGCTTCGCAAGTTCGCCATCGGCCTGCTCGGCCTGCTGCTGTTGCTGCCCCTGCACGCCGCCACGCCGGTCAACGTCAACACCGCCGACGCCGCCACCATCGCCAAGGCGCTGGACGGCATCGGTCCGGCCAAGGCCGCGGCCATCGTGGCCTGGCGCCAGGAACACGGCCCGTTCAAGAGCGTGGACGAGGTGGGCCAGGTCAAGGGCGTCGGCGCCAGCACGCTGGAACGCAACCGCGCCGCGATCCTGATCACCGAGGAAGGCGGCAACGGCGGCGCGGCGCCGGCCGCGACGAAAAAGCCCGCGAAAACCGAGACATAAGCTCCAGTCCGCCTGGCCGCCCTGGGTGCCGGATGGCCCGGCGCGGCTCTGGCGAGCCGCGCCGGTTGCGCCTACACTCCGCGTTCACGACCTCCGGACCAACGCCTTCACCACCCGGGCCGGAGCTGTCACAGGGGCCATGTACCTGATTCAGCAGCACAACCATTTGCTTCCCACGCCATGATCCTGCCGCGTTACCGCATCGCCGCCTCGGGTATCGGAGGCGCCGGCAAGGGGCTGTTCCTGGATGAAGACGTCGCCGCCGGCAGCATCGTCACCGCGCCGGACGCGATCGACCGCACCTGGAGCCTTACCGACATCATGGCCACGCCGGAGCTGCGCACGCAGTTGTACGCGGCTGCGCGCTGGTTCGAGGACCGCTACACGCTGTCCCCCGACTGGCCCGACGAGTGCTACATCAACCACAGCTTCGAGCCCACCGGGCTGTGGCATCTCGGTTTCGTGTTCGCCGCGCGGGCCCTGCCCGCCGGCAGCGAAATCACGGTGGACTACCGCCACCTGCTCCCGCCGGGACAGGAAGAGGACTTCATCGACACGGCCACCGGCGAGAAAATCGTCGGCCTGAGCTGGGCCGAGAGTCTCGCCACGAGTACTCGCGCCCTCGCCAGCCTGCTGGCCGGCACGCCTGCCATCTGATATCGCGATGTTCGACATACCCACCATCGAAACCGCGCGCCTGCGCCTGACCTCCCTCACCGCCCGCCATTTCGACGACTACGCCGCGATGCTCGCCGACCCCACCAGCACGCGCTGGGTCGGCGACGGCGAGCCGCTCGATCGCGGCCACGCCTGGCGTTCGCTGGCGATGCTGCTCGGCCATTGGCAATTGCGCGGCTACGGCATGTGGGCGCTGGAACTGAAGGACAGCGGCGCCTTCGTCGGCCGCGCCGGCCTGATGAATCCGGAAGGCTGGCCCGATATCGAACTGGGCTGGATGCTCAAGTCCGAATACCGCCACCACGGCTACGCCACCGAAGCGAGCCTGGCCATCCTCGAGCACGCCTGGAGCCAGCTGCGCGCGCCGCGCGTGATCAGCCTGGTCCGCGTCGGCAACGAAGCCTCCGACCGCCTGGCCGAGCGCCTCGGCGGCGAGCACATCGAAGACATGGATTTCTGCGGCAGCTACAACCACGTCTTCGCGTACTACCCGCCGTACCGCGAAGCCCGCCGCGCCGCCTACGCCTGATCGCGGCATGAGCGCCTTCCACCGCGTACCGGCTGAAACCCTGCACGCGGAGCCCTGGGCCAATGGCGCCGGCACCACGATGGTGCTGGCCAGCGGCCCGGACCCCAAGGCCTGGCGCTGGCGCCTGAGCATCGCCCGCATCGAACAGGATGCCGCGTTCTCCGCCCTGCCCGGCGTGCAGCGCCAGTTCGCCGCGCTCGATGCGTCGATCGTGCTGGCTTTCGCCGGAAACGAACGACAGGCGTTGCGCCTTGCCGTGATCCGCTTCGACGGCGCCGACGCGCCGCAGGCACGCCTGACCGACGGACCGACCCGCGCCTTCAACCTGATGCTGCGCGACGGCGCGGAAGGCGAGCTGATCGCGCGCCCCTTGAACGGCGCGATGGTATTGCCGCCGTCGGCCGGCGCGCACTGGTTCCTGTACATGCTGGCCGGCCAGGCCGAGCTGCGCAGCGGCGGCGAAAGCCTGCAAGTGGTGCAGGACGACCCGGTGTGGATCGAAGCGGCCGGCACGCTGCGCATCGAAGGCGGCGGCGAAGTGGTGCTGGCGCGCATCGAAGACTGAGCTCTGCGCGGATACGGGCGGCGCATACGCGCAATGAGCGCCGCGGACAACCGGTATTACCGAAGCCTCGCCCACTCCAGGCTCATCATTGGCCGCGCCGATACCGCTTCATCTTGTCCGCCGTGCCGCAGGTTTCCATCGCGCACCAGCGGCGGCGCTGGTTCTTGCTGGTATCCAGGAACAGCCAGCCGCACGAACTCGTATTGCAGCAGCGGCGCAACGGCGGCGTGGACGATGCGCCGAGCAAGTCCAGCGCATCGAGCGCGATGCGCTTGAGCGGCAGCAGCACGTTGCGGGCATCGTCGCGCCAATGCATGCGCCCGTCGGCACCCAGCGCCTGGCTGGACCAGGCGCGATGCAGCCATTGATCCACGCCCAGCGCGGCATCTGCCGGTGCCTGCGTGCCATCGATGCGCGATGCGAGCAAGGCATGCAGATGATCGCGCAGAGCGCGCACTTGCCGCATCCATGCAGCGCGCTGGCCGGCTCCTTCAGGCACGGCGATGCGTTCGCGCGGGCCTAGCGCACCGGCGCGCAGACACCATTCGATAAAACGCTCCGGCTCGCCGATGTAGTCCTCCGCATCCTCCGCGTAGCGATCGTGGATCGAGTTGACGAAATCCAGGCACAGGCGCCCGCCATCCAGGCGGATCGCGGCGATCGGTCGAGCGGGGCGATGTCGGTTCATGGATAACAAGCGGGTCACTGGTTTCTGCAGATCGGCGGGCCTGGCTTCGAGCACTTGCGCTACCGTCTAAACCCACTTAGATAGTAGCAGTCTTCGGGACCGCTCCAGAGGGCGCCAATGACCAGCTCAACAAGACCTGCCGCCGCCCCCGCGGGACCGGCGCGCCATGCATCGCCGCGAACGCTCGCGACCTGGATCGTGCTGCTCAGCCTGATCGGCCTCGGCGCCGTCATCGTGACCCTGGCGATCGGCGGCCGCCCCGATCCCGCCGCGTTGCGTGCGGCCGCTCCGCAGCTCGATGGCCCATGGCGCTTCCACACCGGCGACGACCCGCGCTGGGCCGATGCCAGCGTGGACGACAGCCACTGGGAAACCATGGACCTGAGCGCACCGGCAAGCAGCATCGATGGCGATGTGGGCCTGCCGAACTACCTTGGGGGATGGATGGCGCACGGCCATCCCGGCTATCAAGGCTACGCGTGGTATCGGCGCACGGTCATGGTGCCGCCTGGCACCCAAGGATGGGACATCCTCGGGCCGACCGCCGTCGACGACGGCTACGAGCTGTATTGGAACGGGCAGCTGCTGGGCGGCTCGGGCCGGCTTGGCGCATCCCCACGCATGGTCGGCACGCGGCCGCTGATTTTCGCGCTGCCGGCCGACGCGGGCGGCACCACCGGCGTGCTCGCCATCCGCGTTTTCATGCAGCCGAGCCCCGACTTCGCCGCCAACGGCGGCGGCATCCACGTGGCGCCGGCGCTGGCGCCACGGCCGCAGAGCCGCGAGCTTTATCACGTGCAGTGGTGGCGCACGATCGCCGGCTATATCGTCGAGCTGGTCGAGCCGCTCGCCATGTTCGCGCTGATCGGCATGGCGCTGGTGGTGCGCTCGCGCAGCAGCCATCCGCGCTTTATCGGCCTGGCCTGTATCGCGCTGGTGTTCTCGGCGATGAACCGGCTCGACAACGCGATCGTCTCGTGGACCGACCTGCAGAGCCTGCCCACCTACGCCTGGTTGTCGAAAGTGTTGTGGACGCCGCTCAGCCTCGCGGCCTGGACGCTGACCTGGAACCGCTGGTGCCAGCGCCCCTGGCGCACCGTCGACGGCGCCGCGCTGGTGCTGGCCGCGGTGGGCATGGCGGCCGGCGCGATGCATCTGGTGGCGCTGACCCGCCCCTATCGGCTCGGCCTGCTCGCGCTGCTTGTGCTGATCTTGCTGCGGGTGGTCCGCCAAGGCCCGCTGCGCATCCTGGCGACCGCCACGATGGCGTTGATCCTGATCGCGCAGTTCACCGGCGAGCTGCGCGCGATCGGCGTAGCGGAAATCTGGTTCCCGTTCGGCATCGGCGTCACGCTGACGCAGTACATCTATGCGATCGCGATACCGCTGCTGGCCTTGCTGATCGTCCGAACGCTGGATTCGAACAGCGTCCGCTGAGATTTCATCGCCCGGGATCGAAGAGTGAGGCGAACCCCACCCTTCGATCCGGCACGCTCAGAACGCGGCGCGCCGTCCACTGCCACCCAGCGAACGCGCCACCTCGGCCAGCGCGAACAGGCGCGCCACGCGCGTCCAGGCGATCGCCGCCACCGCAACCTGCGTCAGCAGGAAACCCAGCACCAGGCCCAGCCCCACGGCCGTGACATGCGCCCGCGCCACACCCAGCGCAAACGCCACGCCGAAGCCGATCGCCGAGACGAACACGTAGGCGAACAGGCTGCTGAACGGCCGGCGCACCAGCTGCACGAAGCCGCGCCAGATCGCCTTGGCCGCCGAACGCAGGCCCACGTCGGCAATGAACGCCGCGCGTCCCGACTCCGCGATCACCTGCGCCAGCACCACGCACAGCACCGCCAGCGCCAGCAGCCAATGCGTCGTCGACTGCGCCTGCGATTCCAGCACCGCCAGCTCGGTCTTGTCGTCCAGCACATCCATGCTGGTCTTCACCGCCCAGATCGCAGCGGCATAGGGCACGGACGTCCACAGCATCACGCGGAACATCCGGCCGTACTCGACCACCCCGCTCTGCAGCAGATGGCCAAAGCCCAGCGGCCGGCCGGCGCGACCGGCGCCCACCACCATGCCGTTGAGCAGCGGCGTGAGCAGCGCGGTCAGCAGCAGGCCGGCGATGAAACCGCCGCGCACGGCGCCGCCGCTGTTCATGACGCCGCGTACGGTGTCGCCGAACATCAGCGCGTCGAACTGGCGCGCCCACGCCTCGGCGTGCACCGAGTGGTCCAGCAGCTGGCCCAGCGTGTGCAGCAGCGGCATCGCGGCGACGAAGGTGGGCAACAGCAGCAGCAGCGTCCACAACAGGATCAGCCGCCACTGCAGCGCGGCCACGGGAGCGCCGAACAGGGCGCCCAGGGAAACCCGACGGGAATTCTTGAAGGCCATCACAGCGTCCCCAGCAAGGAATAGAAAGCCTGCAGCAGCGCGGCCATGTCGGCGGTCCAGCGGCGCGATGCCATGGCGTTGGTCTTGGTGGTGCGGCTGTCGTTCAACTTGTCGGCGTCGAGCAGGATCTTCTGCTCGGGATCGAGTTCGGCCGAAACCACCTTCGACGGCTTGTCGAACACGAAGCGCGCCCAGCGCCGGTTGTCGTTCCAGTGCACGTCCTCATGGCTGCCGTCGGCGAAGGTCACGCGCAGCAGCTGCGGTGCCGGCGCGCCATCGCGCACCACCGTCACCGTGCCGCGCCAGGGGAACGGGCCCTCCCAGGACTTCGCATCCTTGTGCGCCTTCTGCCAATCCTCGCGCTGCTTGTCGAGCTGCTTCTCCAGCACCTCCGCCTCGACTTCGCTGCGCTTGCCGTCCTTGTCGAACACGCCGGCCTGCGGCACCACTTCGTCGTTGTCGATCGAGGCGATGCGGTCGTCGATGAAGGCGGTGCCGTAAACGTACTGATCGAAGATCTCATTGACGGTCTTGGCGTCGCCGGAGACATCGACCAGCGCGGCGCGCAGGTCCGCCGCCGAGGGATGGCGGAAATGCCAGCGCTTGTAGTACTCGCGGAAGGCCTTCTCCATCACCGGCTTGCCCAGGCGTTCTTCCAGGTCGTGCATGGCCGTGGCGGTGCGCGAATAGACCGTGCCGTAGCTGCTGCTGGAGAAGCGGTTCCACGCGTTCTCCGAGAGCGGATCGTACGGCGACTTCAGGCCGGCACCGAGGCGCTCCTGCACGAACACATCCATCGACGGACGCACGCCCAGCCGCGCGGCGAACGAGCTCGGCACCAGGATGCGCTGGTTGCGCTCGCGCAGCATGCGCTGGTCCCAGTACTCGTTGAGGCCTTCGTCCAGCATCGGTTCCTCGAACTCGTTCGAGGCGAGCAGGCCATAGAAATAACCGTGGCCGAATTCGTGGATGGTGACGAAGTCGATTTCCCACTGGTCGGAGGTGTTCGGATCGATCTTCGAATAACCCTCCGCCGTGAAGAAGGTCGGGTATTCCATGCCGCCGGCTTCGGCCCCGTTGTACGGCGGCACCACCGCGGTGACGGTGCGGTACGGGTACGCGCCCAGCGTGCGCGAGAAATACTCCAGCGAATCGGTGGTCGCCTTCAGCACCGGCTGCGCGCTGGCTTTGTATTCCGGCGGATAGATCACGCGCACCGCGACCTTCGGCACGCCCGGACCGGTGAAGCTGCCGTCCAGCGTCTGGTAGCCCTTGGCCGCGACCCAGGCGAAGTCGTGCACGTCGCCCTGCACGAAGTGATAGGTGCTCTTGCCGTTGGCCTGCGTCGGCGCGCCCTGCTGCTCGCCGACCGCACCCACGGTGTAGTCGGACGGCACGGTCAGGCGCACGTCATAGCTGCCGAAGTCGGCATAGAACTCGCTGTTGAAATGGAACTCGTGGGCGTTCCAGCGCACCTGCGTGGCGCCGCGCTCGCCCGGCAGCTCCAGCACCGCGATCTTCGGGAACCACTGCGCGACCAGGTTGAAATCGCCCCACCAGCCGGTGCGCTCGACCACGCGCGGCAGCTGGCTCAGGAAGTCGATGTCGAGCGTGAGCGTCTCGCCCGCGCCCACCGGCTGCGCCAGGTCCACGCGCACCACGGTCTGGTCGGTCTTCGGGCCGCCGTCGGGCTGCACGAAGCTCCACTTCAGCGCTGCGCCGCCCTGCTGCACGCGCTTGAGGTCGATATAGCCCCACTGCCCTTTCTTCAGCGTCGCCGCGCCGCGCGAATGGCCATGCGCGGTGAGCACGTGGCGCTCGGTGAAGAAGGTGCTGCCTTCGTTCTTGAAGGCGTTGAGGTACAGATGCAGGTAGACGCTGCGCACCGGACGGTCGCTGCGGTTGCGCCAGGTCATCTGTTCGCTGCCGGTGACGGCGTGCTTGGCCGCGTCCAGTTCCGCATCGATGCGGTAGCCGACCACGCGGTCGGACAGCGTCGCTTCGTTGCCCTGGCGTTCGCCGCCCCAGGCATTGGGCGCGCTGGCTTCGTGCACGCCCGCGGCAGCCGCGCCAGCGAGCGGGATCTCCGCCACTTCAGTCGCGGCCGGCGCCGCTGCCTGGTCCGCCGCAGGCATCGCCTGCTTCGCCGCCGCGCTGCCCGCCGGCGCCGGTGCGTCCTGCGCGAGCACCGCCCACGCGAAGCCAAGCGCCAGCACCAGACCTATCGTCCTGCCCCCTCGTCCCACCATCTTTGTCTCTCCCCCAGGTGATACGGCAGCGTGCGCTATGGGGGTGGGGTGAGGCAAGGCCAAAGGTCACGGGAATCGAGTCGCAATTTCCCGCTGCATTCCAGGAGCGTCGATGGGTAGGTGGAGCGGTGCACATCACGCTTGCGCTCCGCCCGTCCCCTCGCCCCTACCCCTCTCCCGGAGGGGAGAGGGGATCACCTCACCGTTCCAAATGAGAACCCTTCTCCCTCCGGGAGAAGGTGGCGGCAGCCGGATGAGGGTTCGGCCGGAGCGATGCACATCACCCTTGCGCTCCGCCCGTACCCTCACCCCAACCCCTCTCTCCCACGGGGAGGGCACAGGGATGTGCCCGGCTTTCCTCGCTCATCAAAGCCGGGCACATCCCTGTGCCCTCTTCGCGTGGAGGAGCGAGGAAGGTGGCGGCAGCCGGATGAGGGTGCGGGCGGAGCGGTGCACATCACTCTTGCGCTCCGCCCGCACCCTCACCCCAACCCCTCTCCCGGTGGGAGAGGGGCTTTACGCCGCGCTACGCACGGACGCTACGGTTGTTCCTCAACCTTCAAAGTGGACCCTTCTCCCTCCGGGAGAAGGTGGCGGCAGCCGGATGAGGGTGCGGGCGGAGCGGTACGCATCACTCTTGCGCTCCACCTGCACCTTCGCCCCAACCCCTCTCCCAACAGGAGAGGGGCTATTCAATAGACATCGCGCCGATAACGCCCATCCACGCGCATTTGTTCGAGCCGGTCGGCACCGAGCGCGTCGCGCAAGGCTTCTTCCACTCCTGGCGCCATCCCGGCCAGGCTGCCGCAGACGCGGATCGCCGCGCCCGCGTCCACCCACGCCCACAACAACGCAGCAGCTTCGCGCAGCCGCTGCTGCACGTAAGCGGGCGCCGCCGGTTCGCGCGACCAGGCCAGGTCCAACCGTTCGAGCCAGCCTTCGCGCAGCCAGCATTCGAGTTCGTCGCGATGAAAGAAATCGCGATCCGGCTGGCGCTCGCCGAACAGCAACCAGTGCCGCCGCGCGCCGGCGGCGATACGCGCCTTGAGCAGTGCGCGCAGACCGGCCAGGCCGGTGCCGTTGCCGATCAGGATCAACGGCAGGTCCGCGGCGGGCGGACGGAACGAAGGATTGGCGCGGATGCGCAGCGCGATCGGCGCCCCCTCTTCCGCGTCTTGCGTAAGCCAGCCGGAACCGAGGCCCGGGCGGCCGTCCTCGTGATGCATCCGCCGTACCAGCAGGTGCAGCTCGCCATCGGCGGGAACGGAGGCGATCGAGTATTCGCGATGCGGCAAGGCTTGCAGCCGCGCGGCGAGCCTTGCCGCATCGAGGCCGGCGACATCCGCTGGCGCGGGAAGATGGCTGCGGGCGAGCCGCTCGAACAGCGTGTCGCCGCCGACCCTTGCCGCGCCGTCGAAGCCGGTCGCCGCCAGCCAGCGCGTCACCGTCTCCGCCGCGTGGCGCGGCTCGATCTCCGCGATGTCGCCCGCCTCCCACGCCAGCACGCCGTCCTCCGGCCGCAGCGCGAGATGGAAGCATGGCCCGCCGAGGCTGCCGGGATTGAGCAGCCGGCGTTCCGCCAGCCGCCAGCTCGCATAGGGCGCACGCTGCCAGTCGGGCATCCCGGTGGCGCCGCTGAGCATGCCCAGGTGATGCTGCCAGTGGCGCAGCGCGCCGGCGTCGCCATTGTCCACCTCTACCGGATCGAACAAGGGCTGCGCACCGGATTGCGCCAGCCAGTGGCGCAGGCGGCGGCCGAAGCCGCAGTAGTCGGCGTAGTCGCTGTCCCCGAGTGCGAGCAGGCCATAACGCAGACCGGCCAGGTCGCCGACGCGCGCGAGGCAGCGCCGCTCGAAGCCCGCCGCTTCGTCAGGCGCATCGCCTTCGCCGGTGGTGCTGACCACGAACAGCACGCGCCCCGCCTTGCGCAGCACGGCTTCCTCCAGCGTGTCCAATCCGGCCAGGCGCGCGGGCGTGCCCGCGGCGCACAGGCTGTCGACCGTCTGCTGCGCAAGCTGCGCAGCGAAGCCGGTCTGGCTGGCATGAGCGACCAGCAGCGCATCGGCCACCGGCGCGGCGTCCGCCGGCACGCGGCGACGCCAGCGCAGCCAGCCGAGCAGCGCCAGCCAGGCGGCCACGCTGGCCGAGGCTTCGAGCCAGCGCTCCGCGCCGGGATCGCGCCAGTGCATCGCGCCGGCCTGCAGCGAGAACAGCCACGCCGCCAGCGCCGCCAGCGCCGCCAGCGGCAGCAGCGCCAGCGCATGGCCGAGCGCTTCGCGCCCGCCGCCGGTGACCGCCGGATTCATGCGCGCAGCGCTGCGGCGAAGGCGGGCGACATGCGTGTCTCCCAACCGTGTTCGCCGCGCAGCGAGAACAGCACGGCCAGGTCGCGTTCGCGCGCGAACGCCAGGCCTTCGTCGGGACCGAGCAGGGTCATCGCCGTGCCCAGCGGATCGGCATCGATGGCCCGCGCCGCCAGGATGCTGACCGATGCCACCGCATGCGCGACGGGAACGCCGCTGCGCGGATCGATGTGATGCGAACGCACCACGCCGTCCTGCGCATAACGCCGCCGATAATCGCCCGAGGTGGCGATGGCGCGGCCGCCGAGCGCGATCACATGATCGTAGGCACCGGAGCCGTCCGGCCGTTCGATGCCGACGCGCCAGGGCGAACCGTCGGGCTTCGCCCCGTGCGCTTTCATTTCACCGCCGACTTCGACCAGCCAAGCCTGCGCGCCGGCCCGGTCCAGCCACTCGCCGGCGCGATCCACGCCATGACCCTTGGCGATCGACGACAGGTCGATATACACGCCGCCCGGCTGGAACAGCTGCCGCGCCGCTTCGTTCAACCGCGGCTTCCACCAGCCGACGCGTTCGCGCGCCGCGGCGAGCGCTTCATCCGACGGCGTGCGCGCCGGTGCTGCGTCGGGGCCGAAGCCCCACAGGTTCACCAGCGGTCCCACCGTGGGGTCGTAGGCGCCGCCGGTTTCCTGCGCAAGACGCAGCGCCTGGGCGATCACCGCGAAGCATTCGTCCGGCACGCTCTGCCAGGTGCCGGCCGGCGCAGTGTTGAAACGCGACAGCGCGGAATCGGGCTTGTAGGTGCTCATCTGCGCATCGACCTCGTCGAGGCAGCGCTGCACGCCGTCCTGCCACGCGCGCACGGGCATCCCGGGCGGCGCGACGATGCGCGCCGACCAGGTGGTGCCCATGGTTACGCCGTGCAGCTGGTGCACGGCTTCCGTCGCGATCGCCATCGGTTTACTGCGGCAGCACTTCCAGCGTCGCCGTGTACGAGAGGCGGCGCTGCTTCGCCTGCTTCACGCTGGTCTTGTCGTCCTGCGTGCTGGCGTTGATCCAGTACATGCCGGCCTTGGGCCAGGTCAGGGTGAACTTGCCGTCCTTGCCGGTGGTGGCGTCGAACTCATCCTGCGCATTGCGATAGCGCGTGGCGCCGGCGATGGCGGTGACCTTCACGTCGCCGGCGGGCTTGCCGTCCAGCAGCAGCTGGAAGGTGGCGCCCTCGCCCACGACCAGGTCGGTGACATGGGTGACCGGCACCAGCTCCAGGCCCTTGCCGACGGGCTTGAGTGCGGCGTCGCTGGGCTTGCCGTTGGTGACGAAGGTTTCCACGCGGTTGACCGACTCGTTCACTTCGACGTTCTTCGCGCCGGCGGGAAGATCCTTGGCGAAGTTCGCCGCGTCGCCGCGCCAGCGCTTCTTCTCGCCGCCCAGCTCGTAGCTGGCGAACACGCCGGCATTGACCAGCGCCAGCTTGTAGGTGCCCTGCTGGGTGAGATGGAGATCGAACACGCTGCGGTACTTGCCGGTGACGCTGTTCTCGGCCTTCGCGGGTTGGCCGTCCGGCGCGGTGATCGCCAGGCGCGACAGGTCGCCCGGCACGTGGTCGGGGAAGAACAGGTCATTGGAGACGGCGGCATCCACCGTCACCCACGGATCGGCGCCGGAGACATTGGTGGCCGAGGGGACCATCCACATCTTGTGCGCCTGCGCGGCGAACGGGAGGCAGAGCGCGCAAGCGAGCGCGGACAGCGACAGCGAGCGAAGCGACATGAGTGACTCCTTGCAATGAAAAGGAAGCGCCGCGCTCAGGGCGCGAGGTCGAGCTTGACGGCGCCCAGTTCGGCGCTGCCCTTGGCATCGAGGTGCTGCGGCGCGGCGGCCGGCCAGGTGAACGGCACGCGCACCACTTCGCGGCCGCCGACTTCGCGCGCGGCTTCGACGACGAGCTCGTACTTGCCCGCGGCGAGCTGGCCCAGCGGCGCCTTGCCCTGCTGGAACTTCAGCTGCTGCAGGCCGGCCGGACGGGTGGCGCCGGAAACGCCATCCACCGGCATCTGCAGTTCGCGGCCGCCGCGTCGCCACCACTGGCGAAGCTCCGGCAGCCACTTGGTGCCGGCGCCTTCCTTGCTGTCCTTCTGCGCGTACCACACGGCCAGCTGGGCGGCGACGCTGTGGTCCTCGCGCTCGATCCACACCGCGGTGTAGGGACGGTGGTACTCGGCGACATCCAGCTGCGGGATCTGCACGGTGACATCGAGATCGGCCGCCGCGACGGGGGCGGCGAGCAGCAGGACGGGCATGGTGAACAGCAGGCGACGCATCGGGGCGCTCCTTGGAGATGTCAGTGGATGAAGATCAGCGCCAGCACCAGCGGCAGCACCAGCCCGAACGCGACCAGCGGCCAGGTGGCGCCGCGCTGGGCGGCATGCATTTTCAGCAGCAGCAGGCCGGTGGCGGAGAACACCACGCAGGCCAGCGCGAACAGATCGATGAACCAGCCCCACACCGGCCCTGCGTTGCGGCCCTTGTGCAGGTCGTTGAGATAGGAGATCCAGCCGCGCGAGATGCGTTCGGCTTCGAGCTTGCCATTGGTGCGGTCGATGCTCAGCCAGGCGTCGCCGCCGGGGCGCGGCATCGAGAGATAGATCTCGTCCGCCGACCAGTCGGCGGGGCGCCCGGCGACGTCGACATCGATGCTGCCGTGGATCCAGTCGGCGACGACGGCAGGCAGCGCGACGCCCTTGCGTTCGTCCTCGCCGGCCAGCGCGCGCAGCAGCGGCGCGGGCAGCGACGCCTCGCGATGTTCGGTCCGGGGTTTGGCCTCGATGCGGGCAGCATGGTTGAGCGTGATGCCGGTGGCGGCGAACAGCAGCATGCCGACCAGGCACATGGCGGAGCTGATCCAGTGCCAGCGATGCAGCTGCTTCAGCCAGAACGCGCGCCCGGCCCGGTCCCGGCCGTCCCGCGCTCGTCCGTCCTGTCCCATCGTTGCCGCCTGCCTGCCCATGCGTGTGCCCGTGATGAAGTGCGGGTATCGCTGGCCGGCGATGAACGGCGCCGCGTGCGATCTGTCCCAGCGATCGGCCGTGGCGCTAAGCTGCCGGCCGATCGGGCCGCCTGGCGCGGCCGGGCACGGATACTGTCACAGATGAGAATGACTCGCAATTCACCCAGGGACCCGCGCCGCCTGCCGGCGCCCTCCGCCAGGAACCCCGCATGCGCATCCTGATCGCCGAAGACGACCCCGCCATCGCGGCCGGCGTATGCGCCTCGCTGCGCCAGAGCGGCCACGCGGTCGACCATGTCAACGACGGCGCGCGCGCCGACAGCGCCCTGCGCGATACGCCCTACGACCTGCTGATCCTGGACCTGGGGCTGCCCAACCTGGACGGCAGCGAAGTGCTGCAGCGCCTGCGCAAGCGCGGCGCCGGCCTGCCGGTGCTGGTCATCACCGCGCGCGAAGGCCTGCGCGAACGCGTGCGCGTGCTCGACCTGGGCGCCGACGATTACCTGGTGAAGCCGTTTGCGCTGGCCGAGTTCGAAGCGCGCGTGCGCGCGCTGCTGCGCCGCTATACCGCGCAGGGCGCGCCGGAGATGAGCATCGGCCGGCTGCGCCTGGACCTGCCCGGCCACCGCGCCTGGGTCGACGACGCACCGCTGGAGTTGACCGCGCGCGAATTCGGCCTGCTCGAAGCGCTGGCCGCGCGCCCGGACCGCGTCACCAGCCGCGCGCAATTGGTCGAGGCGCTGTGCAACTGGGACGAGGAGCTGACCGACAACGGTCTGGACATCGCCATCTACCGCCTGCGCCGCAAGCTGTCCGGCTCCGGCACCCAGGTGCGCACCATCCGCGGCCTGGGCTATCTGCTGGAGGAATCGAAGGAAGGCGTCGAGTGAGCGACTCCGGCGATGCGCAGCCCTGGCTGTACCGTCTGCTCGAGCCGGACGGCCGGCAGAGCCTGCGCCGGCGCCTGCTCGCCTTCCTGCTGGTGCCGCTGATGCTGATGCTGCTGCTGGAAAGCCTGATCACCTACACCGGCGCCCTGGTCTATTCCAATCACGTGCACGATCGCGACTTGGCCGGCGGCGCGGAAACCGTCGCGCGCATGCTGCAGCTGGGCATGGACGGCCCGATCTCGGAACAGGCCAAGTTCCTGCTGCAGTACGACCCCGAAGGCCACAACAACATCAATTACTTCAGCATCGTCAGCGAGCACCACGGGCTGATCGCCGGCACGCCGACGCTGGTGCCGCCGTCGCGGTTGTCGCTGGCGGTCAACGGCGAACCGAAGCTGTTCGACGCCATGGTGGAGCGGCGCAAGCTGCGCGCCGCCAGCGTGGTGATCGACAGCACGCACGAGGCCGGCGACACGCTTACCGTCACCCTGGCCGAGACGCTGCGCGACCGCCGCCAGAACGCGCGGGAAATCCTGCTGCTGAGCATTCCGGCGCAGGCGCTGCTGATCGCCTCGGTCTTCGTGCTGGTGTGGTTCGGCGTGCGCATCGGCCTGCGCCAGCTCGACCCGCTCACCGCGCGACTGGCCGCGCGCGAGCACGACCTGGCGCCGATCGGCGATGCCGACGTGCCGGTGGAGATCCTGCCGCTGACCCGCACCATCGACGGGCTGTTCGCGCGCCTGCGCGCGATGCTGGCGCTGCAGGAGAGATTCATCGCCGATGCGGCGCACCAGCTGCGCACGCCGCTGGCGGGCCTGCGCGTGCATGTGGAGCGTGCGCAGGCCGATCCTTCGCGGGAAACGGTCAACGACGCGCTTGACCACATCCTGCGCCTGACCCAGCGCGCCACGCGCACCTCGGGCCAGTTGCTGGCGCTGACCCGTGCGCAGTCGCCCGACCACGCCGGCGATCCGCATGGGCTGCTCGACCTCGCCCGGATGGTGCCGGACCTGCTGGCGCTGCGCGTGCACGAGGCGCTCGCCGCCGGCGTGGACCTCGGCTACGAAGGTCCGCCGACACCGGTGTGGGTCGACGGCGACCGCATCACCCTGCAGGAGCTGCTCGACAACCTGCTCGACAACGCCCTGCGCTACGCCGGCCGCAACAGCATGGTGACGGTGGGCGTGACCGACGACGAGGACAGCGCCTGCCTGAGCGTGGAAGACAACGGCCCCGGCGTGCCGCCCGCCTTTCTCGCACGACTGGGCGAGCGTTTCTTCCGCGTGCCCGGCAGCAACGAGGAAGGCACCGGCCTGGGGCTGGCGATCGTGCAGCGCATCGCCGAACGGCATCGCGCGCAGGTACGCTACATCGCCGGCAGCGAAGGCGGCCTGCGCGTGGAAGTGCGTTTCCCGCATGCGCGCACCGCGCGGAAAGACAGCGACGCCTGAAGCGCCGCCGTCCCTGCCATGCGCAGCTCCGGCCTTACCCGATCGGCCTTACCAGATCAGCGCCGCGCCCATCCCCACGCCCACGTCGCCCTGCGTATTGCCGGTGAGGCTGCCCTTGACCACCCAGCGGCCGCCCGGCGTGATCGTGGACAGGCCCAGCGCCAGCGCCGACTGTCCCTTGAAGCTGCCGATGCCGGCGCCAAGCGCGCTCTGGTCGGCGGCATAGGCCTGCGGCACATTGGTCATCGCCATCGCGGCCGCGGTGCCGGCGTTCGCCAGACGGCCGGCCTGCCGGAAGCGGTCGCGCACCCAGTGCCGCACCTCCTGCACGGCATCCTGCACCTGGCCCCAGTTGGCCGCGTCGGTGCGCTCGATGCCGGCCGCCACATGAGTGATCTGCCGCTCGTTGCCCGCCGAACCGACCGACACCGTGTGATCGCGCGCGGCGATGGAGTTCGCGCCCACGGCGACCGCATCGTTACCGCTCGCCACGCTGTGGGAACCCAGCGCCGTGCTGTCGGTGCCGCTCGCGATCGCACCCGTGCCGAGCGTGTCGCCGCCATGGCCCGCAGGATCCTTGGCGGCCACCGGGCGATCGATCGTCTGCGGCTGGAGCGCATCGATCCGGCCGTTGAGCGCATCGATCTGGCTGACCAGGTCGAACCGCAGCTGGTACAGCTGGCCGCCATTGACCGCTTCCATGCTGCCTGCCGCCACCGCACCGTCGGCGAGGTTGCGGATCACGGTGCCGCCGGCACCTCCGAGGGTGGCGCTGCCGAGCGTGAGATCGTCATAGACCAGCGCCGCCAGGGGCACGCCGTTCGGATCGACCAGGCCCGACGCCTTCAGCTGTGCGACGGTCACCGCATCGCTGTCGGCCGTGCCGCTGCGCAGCCCGCTCAGCACACGGTCGCCATCGGCGCCGGTAAAGCTGATCCGGCCACCGCCGCTGACGCTGCCCACGCTGATGTCCTGCGTGAGCGCGTCCTGCAGAACCAACCCCACCGTGCCGTTGCCGATCTGGCTCTGCAGCAGGCTGATGCTGCCGGTGTTGATGGCCACTTGCTGGTTGGTGGCATGCAGCTGCGCGCCGTTCACGGCATCCGTGCTGGTGCTCGACAGCGCGCCCTCTGATAGGCCGGTCAGCCGGCGCGTATACGTGCGGCCGTTGTCCTTGCTGGCCAGGTCGACGGTGTCTCCGTCGACCATCCCTCCTATGCTGATCGTGCGGCTCAGCGGATCCTGGCTGATCAGGCTTTCCAGCGACGCGATGCTGCTGCGGTTGTTGGTGATGGCGCCGTCCAGGCTGCCCAGCGCGCCGCCGACCGTGATCTGCGCACCGCCGTTGGCCAGATCGAAGTGGGGATCGCTCACTGCGCCGGTGACGGCATCGAGCCGCACATCGCCGCCAAGCGCGCGCAGGATGGACGAAAGCTGGCCGACGTTGACGGCATCGGTGCTCGCCGTGCCCGCCTTCAGGGCATGGATCGGGTTCGCGCCCAGGTCGAACGCACCGCCGATCGAGAGCCCGCCGTTGATGAAGCTGCCGTTGCCGTTGATGACCATGGTCCCGGCCTGGACGCCTTGCGTGCGCAGCTCGGCAACGCTGCGGACATTGCAGATGGGGCTGTTCACGGTACCGGTGATGGTCTCGTTCAAGAAGCCGCAGCCGTCATCGCTGCTGTCATTGAGGTACAGCCTCACTTGCGCACCGGCCATGGGCGCCTGAAACAACAGCGCCGTGCCAATAGCGAATATGCCAGCTCCCGCCGTGGACAAACGCCGCCGACGGACGTCGCTTCTTTTGCGCCGAAGCCCGGCCGCTCCGGATATGACCACCCGCCGACTATTCATGGCCGCGGGGGATATGCGATTAATCTTACTCATCTGAAAACTCCCGTCATTGAGCGCGCATAAAATCGCATCCAGCCTTTCGGAGGCGGGCACAGCAGCACTTGCGGAATTCAACAGGCCACGCCAGACCCGGCGCACGAGAAAGGATGGATGCCGAAACAAAAATAACGCAGCACTAGGCAATGACATACCCCTACCAAGCAGAAGTGGATATGTTTTATTCAATAATGCCGAATGCAGCGCAAATCCATCGATATAAGATGGGCGCTAATAGAAATGCCAAATCCGATATGCATTCCAAAAGCGTTATTGCAAAATATTTTAAATGCCGATCGAATAATTTGAATACATTACCCGCACCATGCATTTAAACGGATAAATCCTCACGGATATCCACACACTCCAAAACACACGCACAAAAAAAGGCGACACCGAAGCGTCGCCTTGCTTGCCAGCTTCCCCTGCATGGGAAATATCGACAAAAACTTTCCATAGCCGCCGCGGACGCACCAGCGTGCGTCCGCGGCGGCCGGCTTACATCGCCTTTTTGGCCTTGGTCAGCAGCTGGTCGAGCAGCGCGATGGCCAGGTCGATCTCTTCGTGCGTGATGTCCAGCGACGGCGCGAAGGTGATCACGTTCTTGTACCAGCCGCCCACGTCCAGCACGAGGCCGATCTTCTTGCCGTTGTGCTCCAGGTCGCCGGCCAGGCCGATGTCGACCATCCTGTCCAGCAGCGCCTTGTTCGGGGTGAAGCCGTCGTCGGTGCAGATCTCGGCGCGCAGCGCCAGGCCCAGGCCGTCGACGTCGCCGATTTCCTTGTGGCGCTTCTGCAGGTCCTTCAGCGCATCCAGGAAGTGCGCGCCCTTCTTCGCCACGTTGGTCTCGTAGTCGAGCTCGTAGCCCATCTTGATCACTTCGAGGCCGAGCGAGGTGCCGAGCGGGTTGGAGTTGAAGGTGGAGTGCGTGGAGCCCGGCGGGAAGATTTCCGGATTGATCATCTCCTCGCGCGCCCACAGGCCGGACAGCGGGTTCAGGCCGTTGGTCAGCGCCTTGCCGAACACGATGATGTCCGGCGTCACGCCGAAGTGCTCGATCGACCACAGCTTGCCGGTGCGCCAGAAACCCATCTGGATTTCGTCGACCACCATCAGGATGCCGTACTTGTCCAGCACCTTCTTCAGGTCCTTGAAGAAGTTCTTCGGCGGAATGACATAGCCGCCGGTGCCCTGGATCGGCTCCACGTAGAAAGCGGCGTATTCGGCCTGGTTGACCTTGGGGTCCCACACGCCGTTGTACTCGGTCTCGAACAGGCGCTCGAACTGGCGCACGCAGGCGTCGGAGTATTCCTCCGGCGTCATGCCCTTCGGACGGCGGAACGGATACGGGAACGGGATGAACATCGCACGCTCGCCGAAATGGCCGAAGCGGCGGCGGTAGCGGTAGCTCGAGGTGATCGACGAGGCGCCCAGCGTACGGCCGTGGTAGCCGCCCTCGAAGGCGAACATCAGGCTCTTGCCGTTCTTGTAGTTGCGCACCAGCTTGAGCGAATCCTCGACCGCCTGCGCGCCGCCCACATTGAAGTGCACGCGGCCTTTCAGGCCGAACTTCTGCTGCGCGTCGACGGCGATCGTCTTGGCCAGCTCGATGCGGGTCTGGTGCAGGTACTGGCTGGCCACCTGCGGCAGCGTGTCGATCTGCGCCTTCAAGGTGTCGTTGAGGCGCTTGTTGCCGTAGCCGAAGTTGACCGCGGAGTACCACATCTGCAGGTCCAGGAACGGCACGCCGGCGGTGTCGTACATCCAGCTGCCCTGGCCGTGGCGGAAGATCTTCGGCGGATCGACGTAATGCACGGTGTCGCCGAAGGAGCTGTACTGCGCCTCGTCGGCCAGCAGCTGCGCGTCGGGAATCACACCGGTGGCGGCGTTGGGGTCGTAAGCGTTCATCGAGAAATCCGGATGGGGAAAGGCGGGGTGTTACGGATGAAAGGCGAAGCCGCGGGGATCAGCCCGCGGCGGCGGCCGGCACCGGACGGGCATGCTCGGCCAGCAGGCTGCCGTCGAGCAGGCGCGGCAGCAACTCCAGCGCGTCTTCGAAACCGGTGATCGGCACGTAGGGGATGCCGGCGGCGCGGCAATGCTCGATCAGGCGATGCTTGGCGAACACGAAGTCGACGCGGTCGGCCGCGCAGAAGTCCGAGGCGCCGTCGCCGATCAGCAGGGTCTTGGCGCCGCCGCTGCGGGCCTGCGCCACGCAGGCGCACTTGCAGGTGCCGCTGCGGCAGCCCTCGGCCTGGAACGGCGAGGTCAGCTGCCACTGGCGCGGCGGCTCGGCCGGTGCCAGGTGGTTGGCGGCCAGCGGCAGATCGTCCAGGCCGTAGCGGCCGAGGATCTTATGGATGGCATAGTCGAGGCCGTCGCTGACCACGCGGATCGGCGCACCCAGCTCGCGGGTCCTGGCCACGAAGGCCGGAAAGGCGTGGTCGATCCACAGGCCTTCCAGGTGCTTGTCCAGCTGGCTGCGGCTCATGTCGAGCAGGTCGACCTGGCCGCTCATGCACTCGCGCGAACCGATGCGGCCAGCGCGCCAGTCCTGCTCCAGCGCTTCCCAGCCGGGACGGCCGAAACGGTCCAGCAGCGAGTCGATCACGTCCTCGACGGAAATGGTGCCGTCGAAATCGCAGAGGATGTTCCAAGCCGTCACGCGGGCACTCCGGGTCGCAGAATGCCTGAACGATAGGTGTGCACCCCTTTCGGCCTCCTTTCCGGATCTGTCCCGCCGCAAGTCATGCCTCTGAAGCTCAAGATAAGACGCCTGACGTTATGCTCGCCGCCCATGCCATTGCTGTCTGTCACCATAGGCCGATACCCTGCACGGCTTGGCTCGCCGGCCTCGCCCGGCGCGACCGGGCGCGGGTCTCAAGGCGGCCGCGACCAGGCAGCCATCCTCCGCCGATGACCGGGAAAGACGTGTTCTCAACCGCAACTTCACCGTCGAACGCGCGCATCGGACGCCTCGCGCCCGTGCTGCTGTGCGCGCTGCTCGGCACCCTGCTCGCCGGTTGCGCGGTGGCGCCCCTGCCGGACCTGAAGGCGCCCGTGCCCGAGGCCTGGCGCAACGCTCCCGCCAACGCGGCGCCGCCCGCGGCCGACCTGCGCGGCTGGTGGCAGGCGCTGGGCGACCCGGCGCTGGACGGGCTGATCGACCGCGCGCTGCGCAACAACCTCGACGTGGCCCAGGCGGCCGAGCGCCTGCAGGCCGCGCGCCAGGTCGGCGGCCATGCGCGCGATGGTTACCTGCCGAACCTGCACGCGCGCACCAATGACGTGGTGAATCCGGACACCAGCGCCTCCTATTTCATGGTCGGCTTCGATTCGAGCTGGGAATTCCCGCTGTTCGGCGCCTGGCAGAGCACCAAGCGCGTCGCCACCGGCCAGACCGATGGCGCCCAGGCCGCGCTGCGCGGCGCCCAGGTCTCGCTGGTCGCGGAAGTGACCCGGCGCTGGGTGGAACTGCGCTCGGCGCAGCGGCAGGAGGCCCTGCTGCTGGCCATCCGCGACGCCCAGCAGGAAAAGCAGCGCCTGCTGCAGACCCGGGTGGATCTCAAGCTCGCCCCGCCGATGGAAGCGGCGCGTGCGCAGGCCGAACTGGCCCGCGCCGAGGCGGCCCTGGCCGAACCGCGCCAGGCGATCAACGCCAGTGCGCAGCAGCTGGCCGTGCTGCTGGGCCAGAACGAGCCCGACCAGGCCTGGCTGGAACCCGGCACGCAGCCGCGCCTGGGCGCCTGGCAGCTCACCGCCGCGCCGGCCGACATGCTGCGCGCGCGGCCGGAGATCGCCGGCGCCGAGGCCGAAGTGATCCGCGCCGCCGGCGAGCTCGGCCTGGCGCGCAAGGACATCTATCCGCACATCGGCTTCGGCTCGTCGATCCAGTGGTCGGTCAACATCGCCACCAACCATCGCGCGCGCAATCACGAAGGCATCTTCTCGGCCGGCCCGGTGATCGACATCCCGCTGTTCGACTGGGGCCAGCGCGTCGCCGCCGCCCACGCCAAGGACCACGAACTCAACGCCGCCCTGCTGGCCTATCGGCAGGCGGTGCTGCAGGGCGTGGCCGAGACCGAAGTGGCGCTGGGCGACCTGGAACAACTGCGCGGCCGCGAGCAGGCGCTGACGCAGGCCTCGGATGCTTCGCAGGGCGGCCTCGCCGCCACCCGCAAGCGGGCGGAGCTCGGCCTGGGCAGCGGGCTGGACGTGCAGGACAGCGCCATCGACGGCCATCGCGCCGAACTGGAACTGGCCAGCGCGATCGCCGCGCGCGACCTCGCCTACGTCTCTCTCTACAAAGCCCTGGGCGGCGCGCCGATGCCGGTGCCCCCGCCGCCGCGGAGCGCCCGCTGATGGTGGCGCTGGCCCGCAAGACCCTGGTCTACGAATGGCGCCGTTTCCTGCCGGCCATCCTCGCGGTCGGCTTCGCCGGCCTGCTGCAGCTGCTGCAGGCCGCGCTGGTGCTGGGCATCTTCGGCAGCGCCAGCGTGTACATCACCGGCTCCTCCGCGGACCTGTGGGCCGGCTATCCGGGCACGCAGAGCGTGAACCTGGGACGGCCGATCGATGCGGGCGTGGAAATGCGCCTGCGCATGGATCCGGCGGTCAGCCAGGTCGAACCCTTCCACTGGGTCGATGCCGACTGGCGCGGCCCGAACGACACCGGCGGCGTCTCGGTATTCGTCTCCGGCATCGACACGCGCGCGGAAGGCATGCTGTTCGCGCATGCGCTGCCGGTCGGGCTGCGCGCGCGCCTCAACGAGCCCGATGCGGTGATCGTCGATCGTGCCGACCTCGGCAGTCTCGGCGTGAAGGTGGGCGACAAGGCGGTGATCAACGGCCACCGCGTGCGCGTGGTCGGCGTGAGCAGCGGCCTGCGCGCACTCGGCGGCGTCAACGTGGTGGCCTCGCTCGCCACCGCGGCGGAGCTCGACACCGATCCGGCCAACGTCAACCGCATGACCTATTTCGTGGCCAAGCTGCGCAACCCCGCCCAGGCCGAGGCGGTGGCCGCGCGCCTGCGCGGCACCACGGCGTTCGGCAGCTACGACGTGTGGACCGCGCGCGACTTCGCGCGCCGCTCGCAGCTGTACTGGATGTTCGATACCGGCGCCGGCGCCGGCGTGCTGTTCCTGGCCGGCATCGTGTTCCTGGTCGGCGCGGTGATCACCAGCCAGACCCTGGTCGCGGCGGTAATCGGCTCGGTGCGCGAATACGCCACGCTCAACGCGCTCGGCGTCGGCGTCGGCGCGCTGCGCAAGGTGGTGATGGAGCAGGCGTTCTGGGTGGGTGCGATCGGACTGGTCGGCAGCGCGGTGCTGGGCGGGATCTTCTTCGCCTTCGCGCGCAGCCGCAGCGTGCCGGTGGCGCTGGATCCGCTCACCACCGCTGCCTGCCTGTTGCTGGGCATGGGCCTGGCGATCGTCTCGGGCCTGGCCGCGATGCGCAGCCTGCGCCGCGCCGATCCGGCGAGCCTGCTGAGGTGAGCATGGCCAGCGCGACACCCGCATCCGCCACCATCTCGCTGCAGGCGCGCGGCGTGACCAAGTCGTTCGAGTCCGGCCGCGTGCGCAGCACCGTGCTGCACGACCTCACGCTGGACATGCGCTCCGGCGAACTGACCCTGATCTCCGGCCCGTCCGGCTGCGGCAAGAGCACCTTGCTGGCCATCCTCAGCGGCCTGCAGCGCCCGGACAGCGGCCAGGTCACCGCGCTGGGCCAGGACCTGGGCCAGCTCGACATCCGTGCGCTGGAACGCTTCCGCCTGCTGCATACCGGCTTCGTGTTCCAGGGCTTCAACCTGTTTCCGGCATTGAATGCGGTGGAACAGGTGGAACTGCCGCTGAGCTATCTAGGCCTGGCGCCACGCGAGGCGCGCCGCCGCGCGGTCGCTTCGCTGGAAGAAGTCGGCCTGGGCCCGCGCATGCGCCTGCGCCCGTCCGAACTCTCCGGCGGCGAGAAGCAGCGCGTGGCGATCGCCCGCGCGCTGGCCAAGGAACCGGAGCTGCTGTTCGCCGACGAGCCCACCAGTGCGCTCGACGCCGCCAACGGCCAGACCATCATCGACATCCTGCATCGCATCGCGCGTGCGCACGGCACCACGGTGCTGTGCGTCAGCCACGATCCGCGCCTGGTCGGCCACGCCGACCGCGTCCTCGCCATGGAGGACGGCCGTATCCTCAGCGATCGCAGCCAGCCTTCGCTGCCGGACGCCGTTCCGGGCCTCAAGGAATCCGCCTCATGAGTTCGCGTCTCTTCTCCCCGCTTGCCCTCGTCGCCGCGCTCGCGCTGGCGGGCTGCTCGCATGACGATGCCGCCGACGACGCCAGGCAGGCGCCGGCCGCCTCGCCCTACGCGGCGGTGGCGCGCGGCAAGATCGATATAGAAGGCGGCCTGCTCAAGCTCAGCATGCCGCGCGACGGCGTGGTCGCCGAGATCAAGGTGCACGAAGGCGACCGCGTGAAGAAAGGCCAGCTGCTGGCCATGCTCGATACCGAGCCGTCCAAGCTGGCGGTGACTTCCGCCGAGGCGGAACAGAAGCAGGCGCAGGCCCAGGCCGACCTGCTCGAAGCGCGCATGAAAGCCGCCGACCAGCGCGCCGAGCGCCTGGACGCTGCCGCCAAGGCCGGCGCCGGCGATGCACAGAGCGCCGACGACGCGCGCGAAGCCTCGCGCCAGCTGCAGGGCGAACTGACCAACGCCCGCGCGAACGCCGCGCTGGCCGCGCAGAAACTGGCCGGTGCGCGCTACGAGCTGGCCCAGCGCAGCCTGCTGGCGCCGGTCGACGGCGAGATCGTGCAGCGCCTGATCCAGCCCGGCGCGACAGCGTCGCCGCAGGGTGGACCGGCCTTCGTGCTGCTGCCGGAGCAGCCGCGCCTGGTGCGCGCCGAGCTCAACGAATCCTTCGTGCGCGCGGTCAGTCCGGGCATGCGCGCCGAGGTGGTCGACGACAGCGGCAGCGGCATGCCCAACCTCACCGCGCACGTGCTGCGCATCGGTACCGTGTTCGGTGCCAGCGCGCTGGAAGACGATCCGCTGGTGCGCGCCAACACGCGCACGGTGGAATGCGTGCTCGCCTTCGACCAGCCGCCGCCGGCGTCCGCGCGCATCGGCCAGCGCGTGCTGGTGCGTTTCGCCGCGGGCGAGGCGGGGTCGAAGCAGCCGTGAGTGCGTTCGCGCGCTGGTTAGCGGCGTCTGCCTGCGCCGCCCTGCTGGGTGTCGCCGCGCCGTGCCATGCGGACGACGCGGCCGCCGCATCCGCCGACGACAATCTGCTCGGCGCCGGCTTTATCCGCCTGCCCGCCTGGCAGGGTTCGCGCGCGCATCGCGACCAGTTCGCGCCGTATGTGCAGGCCAAACTCGGCGACCGCATCACCCTGTCCACCGACGACGGCGCCACGCTCGACCTGATCATGGGCCAACACCTGCACGGCGGCCTCTACGGCAACTACCAGTGGGGCCGCAGCCACGAGGATCTCGGCCGGCTCGGCGGCAAGGTCACCTCGCTGTCGCCGCGGCTCAATGCCGGCGGCTATGTGGAATACGATTTCAGCGAGGCGCAGAACGTCGGCATCAACGCCGCCCACGACACGCTGGGCGCCGGTGCCTACGTCAACGCCTACGCCTTCAGCGCGCTGCCGCCGCTGGGCCGCTACCAGCACGGCCTGCAATTGCAGTGGCAGTGGATGAACGGCCCGGCGATGCGCCGCTTCTTCGGCCTTTCCGCCGTCGAAGCCGCGGCGCTCGGTGTGGCTCCGTGGCAACCCGGTGCGGGCGGCCAGCAGGTGGGCATCGAATACGACGGCCTGATTCCGCTCGGCCGTCATCTCGCCACGGTGTTCTCGCTGTCCTACGCGCGTCTGCTCGGCAATGCGGAAGACAGCCCGCTGGTGCGCGGCTTTGGCACCGCCGACCAGTTCACCGGCTCGATGGCCCTGGTCTACCGCTTCGCGCCGTAGGTTGGGGTGAGCGCAGCGAACCCCAACATTGCGCAACGCGTGCCTGCACGGTGTTGGGGTTCGCTGCGCTCACCCCAACCTACGCCAGCTTCGAAGCGTACACGTCACTCGCGGTCGTCGCGCGTCCAGATGCCGCCGTGCGCTTCGCGCACCGGGAACTTCGCGATCGGTTCGTAGGCCGGCGGGCACATCGCCTCGCCCGTGCGCAGGTCGAAGCGCGCGCCATGGCGCGGGCACTCCACCTCGAAACCGTGCACCTCGCCGCCGGCGAGATCGCCGCCGTCGTGCGTGCAAAGGTCCTGCACTGCATACAGATCGCCATCGATGTTGTAGATGGCGATCGGCTCCTGCGTCACTTCGTCGTAGACGACCTTGAACTCGCCGGGCAGCAGTTCCGCACGCGTGCCGACGTAGGTCCAGCCGCTGATGTCCTCGCTCACGCCGCGCCCCCGGCCAGGGTCTTCACCAGCCACTCGAAGCGCAGGTCGTCGCGGCGCGGAATGCCGAAGCGCTCGTCGCCGTAGGGGAACGGGCGAAATTCGCCGGTGCGCTGGTAGCCGCGACGCTCGTACCAGGCGATCAGTTCGGCACGCTGCTCGATCACCGTCATGCGCATGGCCAGGCACTGCCAGTGTTCGCGCGCATGGCGCTCGGCTTCGGCCAGCAGGGCCTTGCCGATGCCGCCGTTCTGCAGCAGCGGATTGACTGCGAACATGCCGAAGTAGCCGGCCTCGCCCTGGCGCTCCACATGGCAGCAGGCCAGCAGTTCGCCGTCGCGCTCGGCCAGCAGCACGATGCTGTCGGCCTGCTGCAGCAGCTCGGCCACGCCGTCGACATTGGTGCGACGACCGTCGAGCAGATCGGATTCGGTGGTCCAGCCCAGCCGGCCCGAGTCACCGCGATACGCGGATTCGACCAGGGCGACGATGGCGGGGACGTCGGCCGCGAGGGCCGGGCGGAAAGTAGGGAGAGAGGTCGTGGGCATGCGCGGCATGATAATGCCGCCCTGCCCTCGCCGGCCATCGCCGGCGAGGCCGGCACGCTCAGCGCGGCGCGGCGACCAGCACCTCGAAGCCTTCGACAGGCTTGCCTTTGCCGCCTCCGCTCGCGCCGGCGAGATAGACCTCGTGCGTGCCCGGGTCCAGCGCCATGGTGCGGGCGCTCTTCTGCGTCGGCACGTTGGCCAGCAGGCGGTAATGATCCGCATCGTCCTGCGCGATCACGCTGAGCACGCCGTCCGCGCCGGCCGAGCCGAGCACGACATGGCGCGCGTCGTCGTAGATCACCGCGTCGGGGCCCTTGCCCATCGCGACCTTGGCCACCTGGTGGCCGTCATGTGCGTCGGTGACGATCATCCAGCCGTTGTCGCAGACCGAGAACAGACGCCCATGCTGCGCATCCAGCGCGAGGCCGGTCGGCCCGTCGCACGGCGCCATCGGCCACACCGCGGTGACCTTGCCTGCGGCCAGATCCACGCGGGCCAGCGAGTTCTTGTCTTCCAGATTGAGATACAGCGTGCCGTGCCCATCGGCTACCGCGAATTCCGGGCGGCCGGGCAGCGCGACGGTCGACAACTCCTTGCCGGCCTTCGCGTCGATCACACTGAGATTGTTGCTGCGGCCGTTCATGGTCAGCAGATGGCCCGAGGCGCTGTCGAACAGGATCGCGTCCGGGTTCTTGCCGCTCACCGGGATATGCCGGGTGAGCTTGAGCGTCTGCGTATCGAACACCGTCACTTCGTCGCCGCGGCCGCTGCTGACGAAGCCCTCGTGCGTGGACGGCGACAGCGCCACGCCATGCGCGTGCTGCATGCCGGCCACTTCGCCGGCCAGCTTGCCGCTGGCGGTGTCCATCACCATCACGCGATCGTCGCGGGCGATGTACAGGCGATGCGCGGCGGCGTCGAGGCTGAGGTAATCCCATCCGCCCGGTCCGCCGAGCGGATGGCGGGCGGTGACGGCATACGGCGCGGCTGGCGACGCGGACAGCGCGGGCAGCACCGCGGCGGCCAGCAGCAGCGGCAACAGGCGGACGGACGGCTTTTTCATGCGCGGATACCTTTGCAAGGTGGCGGTCGAAAGCCGCAGCGTAGCGACCGCACCTTATGGTTTTCCTAGCGCATCAGGCCAGGTTGTCCGCGGCGAACTCCCAGTGCACCAGCTGCCAGAACGCCTGCAGATAGGCCGGGCGGGCATTGCGGTAGTCGATGTAGTACGCGTGTTCCCACACATCGGCCACCAGCAGCGGACGGTCGGCGCCGGTGAGCGGCGTGCCGGCATTGGCGGTGTTGACGATGGCCAGCTTGCCGTCCGGCTGCTGCACCAGCCAGGTCCAGCCCGAGCCGAACTGCGTGGCGCCGGACTTGGCGAAGGCTTCCTTGAACGCGTCGATCGAACCGAAGTCGCGCACGATCAGGTCCGCCAGCAAGCCCTGCGGTGCGCCGCCGCGCGGGCTCATCGAGTTCCAGTAGAAGCTGTGGTTCCACGCCTGCGCGGCGTTGTTGAAGATCGCGCCGGAGGAGCGCCGCACGATGTCCTCCAGTTCCAGATCTTCGAACTCGCTGCCGGCGATCAGCGTGTTGAGGTTGGTGACGTAGGCGCGGTGGTGCTTGCCGTAGTGATACTCCAGCGTTTCCGCGGAAATATGCGGCGCCAGGCCGTTGAGATCGTAGGGCAGCGGCAGCAGTTCGATGGCCATGCGTAGCGTTCCTTGTGGTGCTTCGTTGGGAGGAGGTAGAGCGGGAGCGAGCCGGCGCCGCGCGCCGCATGGAGTGCCCATGCGCCTCGACAATGCGCGTCGGGTGCGCCAATATCCAAGTTACAGCTTGGATATTAGGCCCGAGTGCGATAATTAAACAAGTACGAACTTGGATAATATGGATTCCACTCCTATCGACCCCACCAGCGAACGCATCCTGCGCCAGCTGAAGAGCCAGGGACCGCAAGGCAGCAACGCGCTGGCCGAGGCACTCGGTGTCAGCACGGAGGCGATCCGCCAGCAGGTACAGAAGCTGCTGGACGAACAATTGATCGTCGGCGAGCAGGAGCGCTCCGCCGGCGCCGGCCGACCACGCCAGCTGTGGTCGCTCACCGCTGCCGGCCATGCACGCTTTCCCGACGCGCACGCGCAATTGGCGGTCGACCTGCTCGCCTCCGTGCGCGCGCTGTTCGGCGAGGCCGGCGTGGACAAGCTGGTCGATGCGCGCCGCGACGAAAACCGCCGCCAATACCTGCAGACCACCACGGGCGCACGCACGCTCGCCGAACGCGTGCGCCGCCTCGCCATGATCCGCGAACGCGAAGGCTATATGGCGCGCGCCGAGAAGGATGGCCGCGACTGGCTGCTGATCGAAGACCACTGCCCGATCTGCGCCGCCGCGCGTGCCTGCCAGGGGTTCTGTCGCGCGGAGCTGGAGTTGTTCCAGGAAGTGCTGGGGGAAGAGGCGAGCGTGAAGCGGGAGCAGCACCTGCTGGCGGGAGCGCGGCGGTGCGTGTATCGCATCAGCCCGAGGAAGCTGGTGAAGACGCCGGTCAGCTTGATGGATTGAATCATCGACGCTGGATGCAGTGACGGCATTGCGCTTGGCGTGAATGTCCACGCCGCGCTCCGCCCGGCCCCTCACCCCAACCCTCTCCCCGGCGGGGAGAGGGGGATGGAGGGCGTCGCGACAATCGAACTGAGAGCACGCGGCGCAGCCCCCGGCGTTCCGCTTGTGCGCTTTTGATCTTGCTCTTGATCTTCAACCCCCTTGGCGCGGCGGTGAGGGCTGGACGATCAGGCCCCGAAGGGGGCGAGGACAGGAGTCCTCGCCTTTTTGACGGGACATGGATGTCCCGTCAAAAAGCCCGGCCAGCCCTCACGTACCCGCAGCAGCGAAGCTGCGGAGGGCGCCGTGCAGGGTGCCCTTCTCTTTGCCTACTTTCTCTTGGGCAGCAAGAGAAAGTAGGTCGGGCCGCGGCAGCGGCACGAAACACTCGCCATAGGCGAGACAAGGCAAGCGATAACGCGACAACCATGCGCACCGCTACTGGATCCCGGCCTACGCCGGGATGACGAGCAAAGAGGATTCCGGCCTGCGCCGTGACGACCCAAGGCGTGACCTTCGACACTGTCGACAACTCGCCGCCGCTGCCTAGCCTGCGCGGCTGGCCGCGCTTCTCCGCGGCAATCGTCATCGAAGGGGAACCCCATGAAACACCTAGCGAAACCGCTGACCATGGCCATCGGCATGGCCCTCTCCACCGCCGCCATCGCCGGCCCCTCCGGCCACTTCGACATCAAGGAACTGGACAGCAAGATCGCCCCCTGCGCCGACTTCAACGGCTTCGTCAACGCCAAGTGGGTCGCCGCCCACCCCATCCCGCCGGACCGCACCCGCTGGGGCTCCTTCGACGCCCTGCGCGAAGACAGCCTCGGCGCGCAGCGCACCATCGTTGAAGCCGCGGCGAAACACCCCGCGCAAGCCCAGGCCGGCTCGATCGAGCAGAAGATCGGCTACCTCTACGCCTCCGGCATGGACGAAGCGGCGATCGAGAAAGCCGGCTACGACCCGATCAAGCCGCAGCTCGCGCGCATCGATGCGCTGAAGAACGGCGCCGACGTCGCCGCCTACATCCGCGACAGCTACGCGCGCGGCGACGGCGTGGCGTTCCGCTTCTCCGGCGGCCCGGACTTCAAGGACTCCAGCCGCCAGATCGCCTACGTCGGCCAGGGCGGCCTGGGCCTGCCCACCGCCGAGTACTACAGCGAGTCGGACTTCGCCAAGATTCGCGAGGCCTATGTCGCCCACGTCGCGCGCACGCTGCAGCTGGTCGGTGTCAGCGCCGCCGACGCGCAGGCGCAGGCCAAGGCGGTGATGGCGTTCGAGACGCGCCTGGCCTCCGCTTCGCTGGTGCCGACCGAACTGCGCAAGCCGGAAAACCGCTATCACTTCGTCAGCATCGCCGATGCGGACAAAGCCACTGCGCACTTCGAATGGGCGGCGTTCTTCCAGGCGCAGGGCGCGGACGTGAAAGACGGCTTCTCGCTGTCGCATCCGAAGTTCTTCGCCGAGTTCGACAAGATGCTGGCTCAGACGCCGGTGTCCGACTGGCAGGCCTATCTGCGCTTCCATGCGGTGGACAGCGCGGCGCCCTATCTGTCGCAGGCGTTCCAGCAGGAAGACTTCGACTTCAACGCCAAGACGCTCAACGACCAGAAGGAAATGAAGGCGCGCTGGAAGCGTACGCTCGATGCGGTCAACGACGGCATGGGCATGGCGCTGGGCCAGCTCTACGTCGCGCGCTATTTCTCGCCCGAATCCAAGCAGCGCGCGCAGGGCCTGGTGGACAACCTGCGCACCGCCTACAAGTCGCGCATCGAGAACCTGGAATGGATGAGCGCCGCCACCAAGCAGAAGGCGCTGGAGAAGTGGGCCAGCTTCACGCCGAAGATCGGCTACCCGGACAAGTGGCGCGATTGGAGCGGCCTCACGCTGAAGCCGGGCGACTACTTCGGCAACGTGCAGGCGGCGGCCAAGTTCAACTACGACTACATGGTCGGCAAGATCGGCAAGCCGGTGGACCGCAGCGAATGGGGCATGACGCCGCAGACGGTGAACGCCTACTACAACGCGCAGAAGAACGAGATCGTGTTCCCGGCCGCGATCCTGCAGCCGCCGTTCTTCGACGCCAAGGCGGATGACGCGCTCAACTACGGCGGCATCGGCGCGGTGATCGGCCACGAGATGGGCCACGGCTACGACGATCAGGGCAGCAAGTTCGACGCCCAGGGCAACAACGTCAACTGGTGGACCGACGCCGACCGCAAGGCCTTCGAGGAGCGCACCGCCAGGCTGGCCGCCCAGTTCAACAGCTACGAAGCGCTGCCCGGCAAGTTCGTCAAGGGCCAGCTGACCATGGGCGAGAACATCGGCGACCTCGGCGGCCTCAACGCCGCCTACGACGCGCTGCAGATGGCGCTCGCAAAGAATCCCGCCGAAGCGAAGCAAAGCATCGACGGCTACACCCAGGACCAGCGCTTCTTCCTCAACTGGGCGCGCGTATGGCGCGGCAATATCCGCGATGCCGCGCAGCTGACCCTGCTCAACACCGATCCGCATGCGCCGGCGAGATTCCGCGCGATCGGCGCTCCGTCGAACATGGCCGCGTTCGCGCAGGCGTTCCAGTGCAAGCCGGGCGACCAGATGGTGCGTTCGGGCGAGCAGCAGGTGAAGATCTGGTAAGCCCGCCAACGGCGCAGGTTGGGGTGAGCGCCAGCGAACCCCAACGGACCTGTCAGGCTGCCGCAGTATCGACCGTTCGGGCACGTTGGGGTTCGCTGGCGCTCACCCCAACCTACGCCGTGGTTACAGCAGCAGCTTGCGCACCTTCAGCAATGCGGTAATGAAGGCGTCGATCTCTTCGCGAGTGTTGTAGAACGCCAGCGAGGCGCGCAGCGTCGCCGGCACGCCGAAGAACTGCATCAGCGGATGCGCGCAGTGATGACCGGAACGCACGGCCACGCCCTGCAGGTCCAGCAGGGTGGCCAGGTCGGTGGCCTGGGCGCCGTCGATCAGGAAGGAAATCACCGGCTCCTTGTCCTTCGCCTCGCCGAAGATGCGCAGGCCGGGAATATCGCGCAGCCGCTCGGTGGCGTAGGCCAGCAACTGCTGCTCCCAGGCGTGGATCGTCTCGAAACCGACCGAGGCGTAGTAATCGATCGCCGCGGACACGCCAGCGAAGCCGGCGATGTTCGGCGTGCCGGCCTCGAAGCGGTGCGGCGGCTCGGCGAAGCTGGTGCCGTCGAAGCGCACCTCGCGGATCATCTCGCCGCCGCCGAAGAACGGCGGCATCGCCTGCAGCAGTTCCTTGCGCGCCCACAGCACGCCGGTGCCGGTGGGCGCCAGCATCTTGTGGCCGGTGAAGGCGTAGAAGTCGCAGCCCAGCGCCTGCACGTCGACCGGGCGGTGCGGCACCGCCTGCGAGCCGTCGACCAGCAGCGGGATACCGCGCCTGCGGCATTCGCGCGCCAGCTCGCGCACCGGGTTGACCGTGCCCAGCACGTTGGAAACATGGCCCACGCAGGCCAGCTTCACTTCCGGCGTGAGCAGCTTGAGGAACTCCTCCACGATCAATTCGCCGCGCGCGTCGATCGGCGCCGGCTTCACCGTGGCGCCGCTGCGCGCGGCCACGATCTGCCACGGCACGATATTGGCGTGGTGCTCCATCACCGTGGTGACGATGGCGTCGCCGGGCTGCAATCGCGGCAGCGCATGGCTGTAGGCCACCAGGTTGATCGCCTGAGTGGTGCCGGAGGTCAGCACGATCTCATTGCGCGAGCCGGCATTGATGAAACGCGCCAGGCTGTCGCGCGCGCCCTCGTAGGCGGCGGTGGCCTCCTCGCCGAGCAGATGCACGGCGCGCGAGACATTGGCGTTGTGCAGGCGGTAGTGCTGGTCCACCGCCTCGATCACGCTCTGCGGCTTCTGGCTGGTGTTGGCGTTGTCGAAATACACCAGCGGCTTGCCGTGCACGCTGCGCGCCAGCAGCGGGAAATCGGCGCGGATGCGCTGCACGTCGAAGGCGGTGGGAAGCTGGGCTTGGGCGTTCATCGGCTTCGGATTCCGTGGCGTGGGCGTTATTCCGCCGGCAGGTGGGCGAGCAGCAGCTGGGCGACGTGCTCGCGCAGCGCTTCGTTCGGCATCGCCTGCAGCACGGCGCGGCAGAACGCGGCGGTGAGCATGGCGCGCGCCTCGGCGTGCGGGATGCCGCGCGAGCGCAGGTAGAACAGCGCGCGCTCGTCCAGCTGGCCGACGGTAGCGCCGTGCGCGGCCTTCACCTCGTCGGCGTAGATCTCCAGCTCGGGCTTGGTGTCGATCTCGGCCAGCGCGGACAGCAGCAGGTTCTTGCTGCTGAGCGAGGCATCGCTGCCATCGGCGCCTTCGGCCACCACGATGGCGCCGCGGAACACGCCGCGCGAGCGCTGGTCGGCGACGCCGCGCCAGGTGGATTCGGAGGCGGTGTTGAGCGCCGCGTGGCGCAACGCCAGCTGGGTGTCGACGTGCTGGCGGCCGTGCAGCGCGAACACGCCGTTGGAGACGAAGCGCGCCTCGTCGCCGGCCAGTTCCGCGCGCAGGTCGTGGCGCACCAGGGCACCGCCCAGTTCCTGCACGTGCAAGCTGGCCTGCGCGCGCGAACCGAGGCGCAGCTGGCTGCGGCGGATCAGCGTCGCGTCTTCGGCGGCGTCCTGCACGATGGCGTAATCCAGCTTCGCGCCGTCGCGCAGCACCACGTCGCCGACCACGGTCGCGAGATGCTTCTGCGCACCGGCGGCGGCATGGTGTTCGACCAGGGCGAGTTCGGCGCCCTCCTCCAGCTCGACGATGTTGCGCAGATGCCAGGCCAGGTCACCTTCGGCCGGCGCGCCGAGGAACAGCAGATGGACCGGTGCGGCGACTTGCGTATTCGCGGCGACGCGCAGCACGACGCCATCGCCGGCCAGCGCGGCGTTGAGCCGGGCGAAGGCGTCGCCGGCTTCGCGGTAACGATGCGAGAGCGCGAAGCGCAGGCCCTCGGCGTCCTCGCGCAGCGCCTGCGAAAGCGGGCGCAGGCTCAGGCCAGCGGGAAGCCGCTCCAGCGCAGACAGGTCGGCGCGGAACGCACCGTTGACGAAGACCAGGCGCGGACCGTCCACGCCCGGCAGCACCAGCGCCGCCGCATCGACTGCACGCGTGGCCGCCTGCGCGTCGCCGTGCGCGAAGCTGCGCTGCGCCAGGGCGCGCAGCGCGGTGTACTTCCAGGCTTCAACGCGCGTATCCGGCAGGCCGGCGGCCGCGACGGCGTCGAGATTCTCGCGCCGCGCCGCCTCCAGCCAGGCGATCTCGCTGCCGGGCAGGCGCGCCAGCGACGCCGCCTCGGGCAGCGACGCGACGAACGGCGTGCGCGCCGGCTCGCTCATGCCTGCGCTCCGGCGGGGCTGCGCTCGTTCACCCAGGCGTAGCCGTGCTCTTCCAGCTTCAGCGCCAGCGACTTGTCGCCGCTCTCGACGATGCGGCCGTCGGCCAGCACGTGCACGAAATCCGGCTCGATGTAATGCAGCAGGCGCTGGTAGTGGGTGATCATCAGGAACGAACGCTGCGCCGAGCGCAATGCGTTGACGCCCTGCGCCACCTGCTTGAGCGCGTCGATGTCCAGGCCCGAGTCGGTCTCGTCCAGGATCGCCAGCTTCGGCTCCAGCACGGCCATCTGGAAGATCTCGTTGCGCTTCTTCTCGCCGCCGGAGAAACCCTCGTTGACCGCGCGGTGCAGCAGCTCGTCGGAGATCTGCATGATCTTCAGCTTCTCGCGCACCAGCTTGAGGAACTGCATGGAATCCAGCTCCGCCTCGCCGCGCTGCCTGCGCTGCGCGTTGAGCGCCGCGCGCAGGAAGTAGGTGTTGTTCACGCCGGGGATTTCCACCGGATACTGCAGCGCGAGGAATACGCCGGCGGCGGCGCGCTCTTCCGGCTCCAGCGCCAGCAGGTCGCGGCCCTCGAACGTCACCGAGCCTTCGGTCACTTCGTAGCCGTCGCGGCCCGAGAGCACGTTGCCCAGGGTGGACTTGCCGGCGCCGTTCGGGCCCATGATGGCGTGCACCTCGCCGGGGTTCACGGTGAGCGTAAGGCCCTTGAGGATGGACTTGCCCTCGACGCGGGCGTGCAGGTTCTCGATCTTCAGCATGTCACTTCAAATCCGCGGAGTTCTTGATGGAGCCGGAGCAGGTATCGCCTTCCTGGGCGCCGTCCAGCCAGGCCTTGAGTTGTTCGGTGCGCTGGCGCGTGAGCCTGGCCTTCGCGCCGGAGTAGCAGGTGGGATACATGCTGCCGTATTCGCGGCGCTCGTCCTGGCCCTTGGCCACCGGATACAGCGCTTCCAGCTCCGCGTCGCGGAACTGCAGCCACAGGCGCTGCGAAGCCTTGAGCTTGTCCAGGAACAGCGGCTGGTCCTTGTACCTGGCCAGGATGTTCTTCCACACGCCATTGAGCTCGGCGTCCGCCTTGGCGAAGTCGGCGCCGGCGCAGGCATTGATATCGAGCTGCGTGCCCGGCGCGTTGCAATCGGGCTGCTGGGCCGGCGCGGCGAACGGCAGCGCGGCGCACAGCAGGAACAGGGCGGCGCGCTTCATCCGACCGCTCCTTCCAGCGACACCTCCAGCAATTTCTTCGCTTCCACCGCGAATTCCATCGGCAGCTCGCGGAACACCTGCTTGCAGAAGCCGTCGACGATCATCGACACGGCATCCTCCTCGCTGATGCCGCGGCTGCGGCAGTAGAACAGCTGGTCGTCGGAGATCTTCGAGGTGGTCGCCTCGTGCTCGACGATCGCACTGGGGTTCTTCACTTCCATGTATGGGAAGGTGTGCGCGCCGCAGCGCTTGCCGATCAGCAGCGAATCGCACTGGGTGTAGTTGCGCGCGCCCTCGGCGCCCTTTTCCACCTTGACCAGGCCGCGGTAGGCATTGGAGCTGCGGCCGGCACTGATGCCCTTGGAGACGATCTTCGACTTGGTGTGCTTGCCGATGTGGATCATCTTGGTGCCGGTGTCGGCCTGCTGGCGATGATGCGTGAGCGCCACCGAATAGAACTCGCCGACCGAGCGGTCGCCGCGCAGCACGCAGCTGGGGTATTTCCAGGTGATCGCCGAGCCGGTTTCCACCTGGGTCCAGGAGATCTTGGAATCCGCGCCGCGGCAGTCGCCGCGCTTGGTCACGAAGTTGTAGATGCCGCCGACACCGTTCTCGTCGCCGGGGTACCAGTTCTGCACGGTGGAGTACTTGATCTGCGCGCGCTCCAGCGCCACCAGTTCCACCACCGCGGCGTGCAGCTGGTTCTCGTCGCGCATCGGCGCGGTGCAGCCTTCCAGATACGAGACGTAGGCATCGTCCTCGCACACGATCAGGGTGCGCTCGAACTGGCCGGTGTTCATCGCATTGATGCGGAAGTAGGTGGACAGCTCCATCGGGCAGCGCACGCCCTTCGGCACGAACACGAAGGAGCCGTCGGAGAACACCGCCGAGTTGAGCGCGGCGAAGTAGTTGTCGCCGGTAGGCACCACGCTGCCCAGGTATTGCTGCACCAGCTCGCCGTGCTCGCGGATCGCCTCGCTCATCGAGCAGAAGATCACGCCGGCGGCGGCCAGCTCCTTGCGGAAAGTCGTGCCGACCGAGACCGAGTCGAACACCGCATCGACCGCGACGCCGGCGAGCTTGGCGCGCTCATGCAGCGGCACGCCGAGCTTGTCGTAGGTTTCCAGCAGCTTCGGATCGACCTCGTCCAGCGACTTCGGACCGGCCTTGGGCGCGGCGTAGTAGCTGATCGCCTGGTAGTCGATCGGCGTGAGCTTCAACTTGGCCCAGTCCGGCGTCGGCATGGTCAGCCAGTGGCGGTAGGCCTTCAGGCGCCACTCGGTCATCCACGCCGGCTCCTGCTTGATCGCGGAGAGCTGGCGGATGATGTCCTCGTTCAGGCCCGGCGGCAGGCTGGTGGTTTCGATGTCGGTGACGAAGCCGGCCTCGTAGCGGCGGCCTAGCGCCTCCGCCACCTGGGCGTTGTCGCGCAGCACCGTGGCGCTACCTTCCTCGACGGCCGTATTGCTGGGTTCGTGAGTCATGCGGTGGTCCTGCTCTTCAGGGTGCTGAGTGCGACGGTCGCCACCGGGGGCGCGGGCTGCGGCTTGAGCATGTCGGCCAGGCTCACGGCGCGCAGGGCGTTGTCCACCACGTGGCTCACCAGCCGCCAGCTGCCGCGCACGTTGCATTGCGATTCGCGCTCGCACTGCCCCGTGGCGACGCCGCACTCGGTCATGCCGATCGGTCCTTCCATCGCTTCCACTATTTGCGCCAGCGAGATGGCTTCGGCCGGACGCGCCAGCCGATAGCCGCCGTTGACGCCGCGGAACGATTCGACCAGTCCCGCATGGCTCAGCGACTTCAGCAGCTTGCTGACCGTGGGCAGCTCCAGGCGCGCCTCGTCGGCGATCTGCGCGGTGCTGAGCACGTCGTGCGGATGCGCGGCGATGCAGGTCATCACCACCGTGGCGTAGTCGGTAAGGCGGCTGACGCGGAGCATGGGGACAGGTAAGGGTTCGGCATCAGGGGAATCGGGACCAAAATGGTACGGATTAAGCGACCCTGGGTCAATCTCGCGGCGTTGCACCAAACACGGGCATGGGTGGCCGGCGACGCGCCAAAGCGGCGCTTTGTAAGACGAATTGTCACGCTAACCCATTGAATCCATAGTCCTCGCCACGAAGTCGCCGACTGGCACGCAATGTGCTGCAACGCCACATACCAATCCGCCCATGGGGAAAGCGCCGGATGAAGTGGCTTACCGCGATCATCAAACCCTTCACGCTGGACGACGTCCGGCAGGCCCTGTCCGAGGCCGGCATCGCCGGCATGACGGTGACCGAGGTCAAGGGCTTCGGCCGCCAGCACGGCCATACCGAGCTGTACCGCGGCGCCGAGTACGTGGTGGATTTCCTGCCCAAGCTGAAGATCGAGGTGGCCGTGGCGGACGAACAGCTGGAACAGGCCATCGAGGCGATCAGCGGCGCCGCGCGCACCGGCAAGATCGGCGACGGCAAGATCTTCGTCAGCGAACTGGAGCAGGCGATCCGCATCCGCACCATGGAGGTGGACACCGATGCGCTCTAAGCAACGCCGGATCGCCCGCCTCGCCACCGCCCTGCTCGGCGGCCTGCTCGCCCTGCCCGCCTGGAGCCAGGCCGCGGCGCCCACCCATATCGACAGCGGCGACACCGCCTGGATGCTCACCGCCACCGCGCTGGTGCTGCTGATGACCCTGCCGGGCCTGGCGCTGTTCTACGGCGGCATGGTGCGCGCGAAGAACCTGCTGTCGGTGCTGATGCAGTGCTTCGCCATCACCGCGGTGGTGACGGTGCTGTGGATCGTGTACGGCTATTCGCTGGCCTTCAGCACGACGGGCATGCAGGCCGGCAGCACCGGTTGGCATTCGATCATCGGCGGGCTGGATCGCGCGATGCTGGCAGGACTGAAGCCCGACTCGCGCTACCAGACGGTGCCCGAGGCGGTGTTCGTGATGTTCCAGCTGACCTTCGCGATCATCACGCCGGCACTGATCGTGGGCGCCTATGCCGAGCGCATGAAGTTCAGCGCGATGCTGTGGTTCAGCGGGCTGTGGCTGACCTTCGTCTACCTGCCGGTGGCGCACATGGTATGGAGCGGCCCGGGCTCGCTGCTCGGCGACCTGGGCGTGCTGGATTTCGCCGGCGGCACCGTGGTGCACATCAATGCCGGTATCGCCGGCCTGATCGCCTGCCTGGTGATCGGCAAGCGCCGCGGCTATCCGCACGTGCCGATGCCGCCGCACAACCTCGGCTACACCGTGATCGGCGCCAGCCTGCTGTGGCTGGGCTGGTTCGGCTTCAACGCGGGCTCGGCGGTAGCCGCCAACGGCAGCGCCGGCATGGCCATGCTGGTGACCCAGATCGCCACCGCCGCGGCCGCGCTGGGCTGGCTGGTGGCCGAGTGGGTCGTGCATGGGCGGCCCAGCGTGCTGGGTATCGTGTCGGGCGCGGTGGCGGGGCTGGTCGCGGTGACG